>Ga0214543_1000699_pt1 | contig 59073 bp, 23 predicted proteins | sample CNSS2metaG_FD_160094 | JGI IMG/M metagenome (GOLD analysis project Ga0214543, IMG submission 160094) | Root nodule microbial communities from cowpea collected in UCLA plant growth center, Los Angeles, California, USA - CNSS2 | ecosystem: Host-associated > Plants > Roots > Nodule | place: USA...
TATATATATATATATATATATAGCACGAACTCTCGCTTGGGCGAGATAGAGTACTTCAGCATGAAGAAAGGGTCTCGCTTAGGTGACCCAATTCTAGCTTGAGCGAGAATCACACAACTGTAGAAGCTCCTTCACGAACTCTCGCTTAGGCGAGATTGGAAGCATCAAGTCTCGTTTGGGTGAGAATGGCGGCAAAAGATGATCTTCACTACACAAGCTCTCGCTTAGGCGAGATCCTTCTTCGTTTAGGCGAGATTGGCGGCCCAAGCTCTCGCTTGGGCGAGATTGCTTTGGTTTGAGCGACCTTGTAGAGTTTCTTATCTGTTTCTTGATTTCTCCTTTCACTCTTCTTGTGTTCTTTCTTCCTTCTACTTTAATTTATCTGAAAATTACACAAAATAGGGATCAAGTGATTTCTTTAAGTCAAAACTTGGAAGCATGTAATTGAAACTCATTTATCTTAGATTTAGGGAGAATCAATATGAAATAACATGAATTACAAACAAAAGTGCCAAAGTTCTCTATGAATCTTTCACGATTTTTGGCACTTATCAGTGTACTACATGCACTTCAAATCAAATTTCCAATTATAAAATTGAAATTCCCAAAAAAATGATTAAGTGCATCTAGAAATTGATGGGGTGCAAAAATCAATTGCCATATTTTATTCACAATATGGTTTCGAGTGAATTTTGTTTTGAGTCAACGGTTTCCTCTGATACAAGATTTGGATCTTAAAAGTAAACTTACCCGGGCCCGGCCCTTTTCCCCACCCGAATATATATCGAGTTCCGCATGACGAGGGGCATTTGCGTACTTTAACTCAGTCACCAGCAATAAATATACACAAAGAAAATAAGAAATATACACAAAGAAAAGGAGAAAAAATAGAGAAGAAATACACACGAAGGTTTGGTTCGTCTTTAACCCAGACCAACATCAAAGAAGAACAACCCAAAACAAGGCAAAGAAGAGAACATATAATAGCAGAGAGAGGAAGCGCCAAGAACGAAGACACTGTTACTAATTACCCTATCTTTCTCTCGCCACAAACCATACTTTTCGATCTTCCTTCTTCTCACGCTTCAAATTCAAACTACAGCTACGCCCGTCTCTCCGATCTATCATCTTCTTTATATCTTTCTTTTCTCGGTAATTTTCTCGTCTTCTCTCCTCCTTCTTCCTTTTCTGTTTTTAATTTTTCTTTATATATTTTCACGGAGTGGCTTCACGCGGTTCGAATCTTGAAGCGTATTTTTTCCACGGGAGGTTTCTCGTTCGTTTGCGCGCGCCGGTGCGCGAATTATGCGCATTTGCTTCGGCTTTGACCCGTTTCGTGATTGTGTGTGGAATTTAGGGTTTTCAATTGGAGCCAGGATTGAATTGAGGCGAAGCATTTGCAGCATGAGCATCGACAGCCCTGGGCGAGGGGACTGCTAGGGTTTCGAGGTTCTTACGTGGAGGGTGAGATTTCCATGGGCGATGGAGGCGTCCCGTGCATGCCTTTGCAGTATATTATGGAGAGGTTGCCGAGTTCCGAGAAGACTGTTGTGTGCGGAGGCAAGAGTGGGAATGGCTTCAATTCCAAGTTGTTCAAGTTTGCTGGCAATGAGAGGAGGAAGATGAAGGCGAGAAAGAGTGAATTGGGGTTAGACAGAGTGAGCAAGAGGAGCAGCAATGATGTTGAGAATGGTGGCGAAGTGGAGAAGCAGCAAGAGAAGGTTCAGAAGGAGGAAGTGGAAGAGGGTGAATTGGGCACTTTGAAGTGGCCTAGGACTGACCTGGAAAATGGGGAGTTCGTGCCAGAGATGCCGCCACCACCCCCGCTGAGGAAGGGCGAGATTGAGAACGGGGAGATTGTGAGTGAGAAGTGGAAAGGAAGGGAGCTGGAGAAGGGGGAGATTGCTTCTGGGAAATGGAGGAAAGAGGATGTTGAAAGAGGGGAGATAGTTCCTGAGAAGGGTGGTAGGAAAGGGGAAGCCGAGAGAGGTGAATATGGGTCGTGGAGAGGTGTAAATGATGAAATCGAGAAGGGAGAATTCATTCCGGATAGATGGTACAAGGGAGATTATGATAACAGTAGAATCCGCAGGTACCATTCAGGTAGGGACAAAGGGTGGAAAATTGAACGTGAACGTGAAAGTACACCTTCTTCTGGGAGATATTCTGGGGATGATTTTTTTAGGAAGAAAGATTTGAATATTCGTGGCAGTCAGCATCCTAAAAGTTCTCCCAGGTGGGAGGGTGGACAACAGCGGAATGTAAGGATAAGTTCTAAGATTGTGGATGACGAGAAGAACGTTCACAGCAATGGTAAGGACCATGCACGAGATTACACTTCTGGAAGTCGCTTGAAGAGGCTTGGCAATGATTCTGACAGCTATGAGCGGAAGCATTCTGCAGATTATGCCGGTTTAAAAAGCCGAAGACTTTCTGATGATAGCTGTCGCCAAGTTTATTCAGAAAACTATTCTCGTCGTTCTGTGGAACGGTCTTACCGAACTAATAATGCTACCAAATTATCGGCAGATAAATATTCAAGTAGGAATCATGAATCTTCTTTGTCTATTAGACAGGTTTATGACAGGCATGGGCGCAGCCCTGGTCATTCTGAGCGATCCCCACGTGACCGAGGTAGGTATTATGATCATAGGGATCGAACTCCAGTACGCAGGTCTCCTTGTGGTCGTGACAGATCTCCGTATAACCGGGAGAAGTCCCCACATGGACGGGAGAGGTCCCCATATCCGTATAACCGGGAGAAATCCCCCCATGGTCGGGAGAGGTCGCCATATACAAGGAACTGGGACAGAAGTCGTCAGCCTGATCATAAATTGAGAAGTCCAACTCGTTCTGAGCAGTCGCCACCTGATCGCAGTCGGCGACACGATCCTAAGGATAGTACCACAAATTTGTCAGAAGCATCTCCCCTTGATCAGGCTAGGAAAGACGGTCGACGTGATTCAGGTTGTAAAACCTTACCAAGTGAAAAACATGATTCCCAAAATTGTTGTAAGGATCATGAAGATAAGCAGACTCAGAGGGATTCAAACTGTTCAAGTACCGAATCTCAGAATGAAAAAAGTGTGCAAGAGTCCATTAAGTCTGTTGAGAAAGACATCTGCAATCAACCCTTAAACGAACACCGGAGTTGCAGCCCAACCCTTACCCACAAAGAATCTCCTCAATCCGAGCCCCCTCCTGAGGAGATGCCTTCTATGGAGGAGGATATGGACATTTGTGATACCCCTCCACATGTCCCTGTGGTGACAGATTTGTCTTCAGGGAAATGGTATTACCTGGACTATGGTGGTGTGGAAAATGGGCCTGCTAAATTGTGCGACATCAAGGTCCTTGTGGAGGAAGGTGTACTAATGTCAGATCACTTTATCAAGCACATAGATAGTGACAGGTGGTTAACAGTTGAAAATGCCGCGTCACCTTTGGCACCTCCGAACTTTCCTTCAATTGTGTCGGATAGCATAACTCAACTGGTAAATCCCCCAGAAGCTCCTGGTAATATCTTGTCAGATACAGCTGATATTTTTCAATCCGCTCATGAGAATCACCAGGAAATGCTAACCTCCTCGCCGCCTCCACTAGTGTGCCCCATTGACAGTTTGCGTTCGTCTGAACTTTTGGAGGACTTCCACATTGATGAAAGAGTTAAACATCTCTTGAAGGGTTATGATGTCACTCCTGAGATGGAACCTGAGGCAATAAAAGGTATTTTATTCTGTCAATGAAAATTCTTGAGAGTTTCTTTAATAAAAATAGTGAGAAAATAAATCTCAAAATTTGTTGTTAATTTCATCCCCCACACCCTGTCCTTTTTTTAATATTTCATCATCCTTTTCACCTTTGTTATTATTATTTTTTATGCTTGCAGAAGTGTTGCTAATGAATTTTGAAAATGCAAGAGGGGAGGGATCGAGAGATTATGAAGGTACGCAATTGCTTTTTGGTTCTTGTCGGTTTTCATCTTTTTAATTTTACATATTCTATTTTCATGATTTTGTGTGTCTGATATTTCTTACTAAGATGCGATATTCTTAGAAGTTTGACTTTTTTGGAAGCATTATATACTGTGCTATATTCAAATTGTTGGTTAGTTTTTGCAAATTTTCAAATTGTTCTGGTTTTCTGGTATTTGGCAATATTGAGGTTATTGTTGTTGGAGTTCTCCATTACTGGTGTTTGATTGAGCATTGACATGTGGACCCATTTCTTGATATTGGTAATACATGACTGGGAGATGATAAATATGTGAAACTCATACGTGCTTAGCTTCGGCAGGTGAGCATTTTTGTTTGAAAATAATACTGTTCAGTATTTAAATCCCATAAGGGCGAGTAGTGGCCTGCTCCAAAAACCTTAGCCAGATAACAGTTATGTGGAAATTTTTATATATTTTTAATAGAATAATGTATATTGTACAAAAAGGGTAAAAGTTACTCCAAATTAATGACATTCATAATTAACAATAACATTGGTGTCTTAACAGAACATACAGGTAAATGCCAACCAGAGTCAAATCCAAGTTCCTATTTTGAAATCATTAGTCATCATCTTTAAAATCTGTCTTTTTTTTTTATCATTTTCACTAGGAGCATAGGTGGGTTGCAACTAACACAATCTCCCCGAACCAAACCCAATTAGATTTTTGCGGGTTGGAATTTTTAGTGCACCCAATTTAAATTGAATTGGGTGACAGATTCGGGAGTTTCAGACTTGATGATCATGCGCCTAACACACAAACTTGCCCAACTAAATCCTTTATTGTCGGTTGGGTTGGAATTATCCAATTTAAATTGGATTTGGTGATGGGTTCGGGAGTTTCTCCCCCAATGATCATGACCCAACCCAACTACATGATAAGTATATGATAAAATACTTATTGTGTTATAATTTTACTATGAAAAGAATTATGTATTATTATATGAATGTTGTTTATATATGTGATATAAGTATTGTTGTTACCTTGTATAAATTAAGAGGCACTAAACATATTTATTACCTTATAAAAATTAAGAAGCATTAAAATATATATTTTTGTGAAGAAGTGATAATTTTTTAATAACCCAATGATCCAATCTAACCCAATTAAATTTAATTGGATTGTGTTGAAAATTGGACCAAATTTGACTCAACCCGGTTATTTACAACCCTAATTTTTACTACTATTATACTGTTACACCTGTATATTTATTTTTTGAAAACCGGAATTCCAAGGTAGCTACCCAAAAAACCTTAATTTCTCTGTGGAGAGAGCTTTTCTGGAACCAAATAAGTGCTGCTGCGGGTTCCGTTCAGTCTGCCATTTGGTCTGTATGGTTGCTATACTAAACCACTCCACTGGCAAACTCTGTTGAGGGCAGGGGACTGTTCTGCAACCACTTTGCTTTTGTTTCAAGCAAATACATCTTATTCGTGTATAAAATCTGAAAAATCTGAAGTAGTTTTTTAGTGTTCTACAGAACACTTTGGTCATTATTTATAAAATGAGATAATTTGCATTTCATTTTAGGCTTGGCTCTGTCTCTCTTTTGTTACTTCTCATTGAAAAAAAGTTTTGCTTGCTGTAATCCCACTCAATCGTTTATGATGGCTAGGTATGCTATCGTATGTTAGCAATTGACTTGGTTGGTTCATAGAACAAAGTTTTTGTGGTGATTCCATTCAGTCGTTTATGATGGCTGGGTATACTTTCATTCAAAACAAAAATTGTAAACCATGTCAGATGTCTGATTGTTATTTTGCATCATATATGGAACTTAAAATTATAATTTTCCCATTTTGTTATGGCTATGCACCCTCAACTTGTTTGTGGATTATGATTATTTTTCATCTTAGAAAAATAAAGGGATATTCACTTATGAGTTAGATGTGTCATGACAAAGTATCTCCGACTTTTTTCAGGTTTTCCTTGGAATGCTTCCTGCCTCGGGGAAGATTATGATTCAAGTACTGATTTAGCATCTAGAGATTCTGAGTCTCAGTTAAGTATGTCATCTGATAAGGATAATGGACTAGGCTTTGGTATTTCTAGTGACTGGTTTTCCACCCGTTGGTCATGTAAAGGTGGTGACTGGAAGAGGAATGATGATTCCATGGATAGATATTCTAGAAAGAAACTTGTGCTAAATAATGGTTTTTCGTTATGTCAAATGCCAAAGTCTGGATGTGAAGATCCTCGTTGGCCTCAAAAAGATGAATTGTATTTTCCTTCTCAAAACAAGAGGCTTGATCTTCCTCTGTGGGCTTTCTGTGCTGATGAGCGGGATGAAAGCAGTGCTGCAGGTAGATCAGTTCAAAGTAAGCCTGTTTCTGTGAGAGGAGTGAAAGGCAATGTTCTTTCAGTGGTCAGGATAAATGCATGTGTAGTAAAGGACCAGGGGTCATTGGTCTCTGAGTCACGCCACAAGACGCGGGGCAAGGAAAGACATCATTCTAGATCAAATCGGCCTTTCTCTGCAACCAGTGATAGCAAGAGATCATCAACGGAACAGGATTCCCAGTTCAAAGCTTTTAGTGATCAAGGTTCTTACAGGATCATGGAATTCCTTAACACTCCTAAAGACCATCTCTGTACTATCCATGAGTTGCAATTACATTTGGGTGACTGGTATTATTATGATGGTTCTGGGCGTGAAAGGGGCCCCTCATCATTTTCAGAACTACAGTATTTAGTAGATCAAGGCATCATAAAAAAACATAGCAGTGTGTTCAGGAAAAGTGACAAACTCTGGGTTCCTATCACCTCTGCAACAGAAACATCTGATGGCAGTTTCCCGATCCAACAAGAAAGCAGTTCAATATCTGGTTTTTCATCAAAGCAAACTCAGGCATGTGGTGAACCTTACACAAATTCAAGTTTGTTTAACAGCTTGCATCCTCAGTTTGTTGGTTATACTCGTGGGAAGCTACATGAGCTGGTGATGAAATCATATAAGAGCCGAGAGTTTGCTGCAGCTATAAATGAGGTTTTAGATCCCTGGATCAATGCAAGACAACCAAAGAAAGAAATTGAAAAACAACTATATTGGAAATCAGGTAATGATTATTTCTTTGATTTTTAATTTGTTCGCTGACCTTCTTTGGTAGTAAATTTTTAACCTGTTTTTAGTTCAAACCTCATTTTTTCTGTTAATAACTACTAGTTGGGCAACTAATTTATTTTTAGACTAATGTATTTGCGTGGCTGGTATAAGCTGAGCCCATTTGGTAGCAAATTTACCCTTCTGATCAATGCTTGTGGCCTTGTCACGTGTTTTTTCCTGTGTGGTAGTGTGTTAGACTGGTCCATCAGAGAAAATCACAGGAAATTTTATTTGAATGGACTCATGATTAATTTTTTAATTACTTCCTTATTTTGTGTGTGTTGGTACATGTAATTTTTAGAAGGGGATGCGCATGCTGCCAAGAGAGCCCGGCTTCTTGTTGATGATAGTGAAGATGACAGTGATTTGGAAGATGGTGATTTTACTATCGAGAAGGATGAATCTAGTTTTGAGGATCTATGTGGTGATGCTACTTTTCCTGAAGATGAAATTAGTGTTACTGATTCTCAAATGGGAAGCTGGGACAATTTGGATGGCCATGTGCTAGCACGGATTTTCCATTTTTTGAAATCTGATTTGAAGTCCCTTGTTTTTGCTTCATTGACTTGCAAGCGCTGGAGAGCTTCTGTAAGGTTTTATAAAGAAGTGTCAATGCAGGTCAATTTGTCATTCTTGGGTCATTCATGCACTGATGCCATGTTGTGGAACATTTTGGTAGGTTTGATATGTATTTGCCAATTCACTTTAAATGTCTCATATTCTTCATCTTCCTCTAATCTGATTATTTGTTTGCAGAATGGATACGAGAAAGAGAAGATCAATTCTATAATTCTAAGGGGTTGTGTTAATATTACGGCTGAGATGCTTGAGAAAGTTCTTCTTTCATTTCCTGGTTTATTTACAGTAGACATTAGAGGGTGCAACCAGTTTGGAGAGCTGACTCTTAAATTTGCGAATGTGAAATGGATCAAGAGCCGAAGTTCACACTTGACTAAAATTTCTGAGGATCCTCACAAAATTAGAAGTCTTAAACATATTACAGAGCTAACCTCATCTGTTTCCAAATCCAGCAGTATAGGTATAGATGATTTTGGGCAATTGAAGGACTATTTTGATAGTGTGGATAAGAGAGATACCAAGCAATTATTCCGTCAAAACTTGTACAAGCGATCAAAACTATATGATGCTAGAAAGTCCTCCTCCATTCTATCGAGGGATGCTCGTACAAGACGTTGGGCAATCAAGAAAACTGAAAGCGGTTATAAGAGGATGGAGGAGTTCCTTGCTTCCAGACTCAGGGAAATTATGAAGACAAACTCTTGTGACTTTTTTGTGCCCAAGGTACTGTGCAAAATTTCTTTTATTTTCGCTGTCATGAAGTTCTCCTTTGTTCATGATTTCTTTTGGCTTATTTTCCTTAATAGGTTGCAGAAATTGAGGCTAAAATGAAAAGTGGTTATTACAGTAGCCGTGGGTTGAATTCTGTGAAAGACGACATAAGTAGAATGTGTCGTGATGCCATAAAGTAAGTTCTCTTTCCATTTTTCCTTTTTCATTGGTAGGTGGTAATTATTCTCACTTTGATCTTATCCCAGGGTTATATTACTTTTCTTGTTGGAAACATTGAACTGAAGATGATAAGACTTATTAGTTTATAGTGACAAGAATACAAAGGTTCCTTTAGTTTGTCATATTTGTGTCAAAATACTGATTCAGTGATGTATGTTCTTGCCATTGAGCTGTTTGATTCTCAGGTGTAAGTGTAAGCACTACTGCTTTTCAATTGTAGTTAACTTTCATCTATGCTAAAGTTGGTGGGTTTGCATATCTTAGTTGTTTTGCATTCTGACATAATTTACTCATTATACGTTACAGTTGCCTCTGTTTATGGACTTATTCATTTAGCATATGTTTCTTGGATCATTCAAAATGTGGGTGTTTCATCGAACAGCCCACATTTTATGTGTTTTTAATCCAATATTTATATTAAATTTTTAATGTGTTCGTATCGGTATTGATTACACAGAGTGAAGAATCGGGGTGATGCTAGTTACATGAATCATATTATCACACTGTTTATTCAGCTTGCAACACGGCTGGAAGAGAGTTCTAAATCTGTGCATGACAGAAATCTACTGAAATCGTGGGACAATGACTTGCCTGCAGTGTCCTGCTCTACTTTGTCAAAGTATAAGAAGAATAGGTTAGTGAATGAAAGGAAGTATAGGAGTAATGGGACACATGGTTTGGATAATGTGGAATATACCTCTGATCGAGAAATTAAGAGGCGATTATCAAAGTTGAACAAAAAATCTATGGACTCAGAGAGTGAAACATCTGATGATGATCTTGATATGTCTTATGAAGATGGAAAGAGTGACAGTGATACTACAACCTCTGACACTGAAAGTGAACGAGAAGTACATTCAGAAAGTCTGATTAGGGATTCAAGAGGGGAAGGATACTTGACATCTGAGGAAGAGTTGGATTTTATAACTGATGATCGAGAGTGGGGTGCACGCATGACAAAAGCAAGTTTGGTTCCTCCAGTTACCAGGAAATATAAAGTCATTGATCAATATTGCATTGTAGCCGATGAGGAGGATGTGCGAAGGAAGATGAGGGTTTCATTACCAGACGACTATGCTGAGAAGCTGAGTGCACAAAAGAATGGCACTGAGGAGTCAGATATGGAACTTCCTGAAGTGAAAGATTACAAACCTAGAAAGCAGCTAGGATATGAGGTTATTGAGCAAGAAGTTTATGGAATTGATCCTTTTACACACAATCTTTTGCTTGATTCTATGCCAGAGGAGTTAGATTGGGCTCTGCCAGAGAAGCATTTGTTTATAGAAGATACACTCCTTCGAACATTGAATAAGCAAGGTAGAAATTTTACTGGAACTGGAAGCACTCCAATGAGCTACCCGTTGCGGCCTGTTGTTGAAGATATTAAAAGACAAGCTGAGGAGGATTGTGATGCAAGAATGGTTAAAATGTGTCAAGGTATTCTAAAGGCCATGGACAGTCGTCCAGAAGACAAATACGTAGCTTATAGGAAGGTATATCACTTTTTTGTTTGTTAACTATAATTTAACTGTTATCTTACACTAGTTTTCTGGTGATTGACTTCTCGCTGCTATTTTTCATTACTATGATACTATCTGTTGTGATGGATCGTGCAGGGGCTTGGTGTTGTTTGCAACAAGGAAGAAGGATTTGCAGAAGATGATTTTGTTGTGGAGTTTCTGGGAGAGGTATGTTCTCAATGGAATTTTACCCTTGAAACTTCAGTCCTTGATTATTAAATTTGCAAGGTATATGTTTCTTCGTGCAAGCTTCTACTTTCGGATAAATGCAGGTTTCCAATGTAATGTTAAATATTTAAGCAATGATCCTTCTAAAGACAGAACAGAAGACTGTGCCCAGTCATGATTTGTTCTGTATCACTTAACATGATTAAATTACTCTTGATCTATTCTCTGCAAAATTTACAAATCTATACATTTCTGTACATTTCTGTATTTTACATATGAAGCTTGTCAAATATCTAAGCAACAACCATTCACCGGAGAGAATAGTCAACTTTGCACACACTATTTGTTCTGTATTTTCTAGTCATTATACCGGTTGTGATCTTTTCTCTAAAGATCTAGATATCTATATGTTTTGCACGTGCAGCTTGTGAAGTGTGCAATAATTTACTCTCTAATGTGTCACCATAACAAATATTGGCCAGTTGGATCCTTGACTTTCTAGTTAGCCTGGGGGTTTTGAACTACTGCTCGTGTTGCTATCTATGGTTTATATAAAGTGTTTTATTTACAGTAGTTGTAGATAGAGATGTTTGTTCTTTTGAGTTGGTGCGCTCTGCTTGTTCAGCTTATCAACTCCACAAGCGGTTATCCAGTTTAGAAATTTAGTCTGTAGCATATCATCATATGCTTCAAGAATTTTGTATTCGTGAGGCATTATAGTTTTTATTATATTGTTTTTCATAGGTTTATCCTGTGTGGAAGTGGTTTGAAAAACAAGATGGGATTCGATCTCTGCAGAAAGATAGTAAAGATCCAGCACCAGAATTCTACAACATCTACCTTGAGAGGCCAAAGGTGCCACCTATCCCTTCAAAATACTGAGGTTATGATGGCTAACTTGATATTATTCATCCATCTTCATTTTATACTGATGAATCTTACAATTTTCATGACAGGGTGATGCTGATGGGTATGACTTAGTTGTTGTTGATGCCATGCATATGGCTAATTATGCCAGTCGAATATGTCATTCGTGCAGACCTAACTGTGAAGCCAAGTAAGTTGTTTGTCATTCAGGTTGTATGGTTGTTGTTTGCTGACTTTTCAGATCCTGATACTAGTTCTCTTGATTGTAAAAGCAATTGTGGTTGCTATTTTAGTGCACTGTGTGCATTTAGGGTCACTTGTGCATGAAAGATTATACTGATCTATTTATCAAATGCAATCATGATATTCTTTTGTGTGCTACAATTATGATTGTGATCATTGTAGAAATTATATCATTATCTTCTTCCAACTTCCATTATTCATTAATGGAAGTGTGAATTTTACTTTGGCCTTCGTTTGAAAATGATAAAAACCGCTTGTAGCTCATCATGTTCTGCATCTTGCATGTTGTGGTTGTGCTGTCAATCAAATATTGGCTAGTTAAATTCAATCAGAATGTTTCCTTTTCCATTCTTTATTTAACGTCTATGCTATTTGCTAGGTTCATTGAAGTTTTAGTCCCTTTATTATTGTTAATGTGTGATTTTGCTCATCTATTTTTTTTTTATTTGAACTCGACTCTGTTTTTTAATTATTACAAATAAGTTCATCACCTTCCAATTGTATTTAAAACTCTAAAATTCTCATTTTCGTATTCCAAATCTTCATAAAAGTTGAATCATTTGTTTTATATATTCATTCATTTACAACTCACCAGCCAAAATATCAAATTTCATAACAAAAAATCCCAAAATTTTCCTTTCATACTTAACATCAAATTTCAACTAAATTATTGGGTTGCAAACTTTTAAATTTATTATATGTGCCATATCAATTGTAAATCCCCAATTATTTGAGTAGAAAATTAATATTTTTGATGGTTAACTAAATGGACAAAAGGATCAATTTTTTTTTTTTTAAATACAGACTTAATTTACTAAAAAAAATGAACTAGAGGGTTCAAAACTTCACAAAAGAATGCACTTGAATTTTTCTGCTAAAAAGAACTTAAATGCAAGAATTACTACCAGATTCAGAGTTAAGGTCACATGCAAAGTTGTTACTTTTTATTCTATTGTCTTTACTTCTTTTAACCCCAATGCGTTGTTTTGTCCTTCAATGTGTCGATGGGCTTCAATGCCTCTGTGATTGCTGTCTTTTTGATGAGGAAAATAGAATTTGTATAGGTTGATGCTTGAGGGACCAAGCCTACGTGCATGATAGGAATATTCTATTTAAATCTTTTATATTGTGATATAGTTTGAGATTTGACCGATTGACACATTTTATATATATTATTTAAAATTTTTCCCCGGCAATGACAAGGTTATTTATTGTTAGTTGATGATTACATTACTGGGTTGCATTCCTTATGTTACGTTCTTTTTAATTGTTAATTATTATATACTCTTGTAGTTATCCGTTGTTATTTTCACTGTTTTTGTAGGGTGACTGCCGTTGATGGTCAATATCAAATTGGTATTTATAGTGTTCGTAAAATTCAAAATGGTGAGGAGATCACTTTTGACTACAATTCTGTAACGGAGGTTTGTCCTGTTACCTTCTGACTTCTGTCTATTTTATTCCATGAGTAAATATATTCTTAGTACATCGCTGTGTAATGAGTACCTTTCATCTCACTGTAGAGCAAGGAGGAGTATGAAGCATCGGTTTGTTTGTGTGGAAGCCAAGTATGCCGTGGGAGCTATCTGAATTTGACTGGTGAAGGGGCTTTCCAAAAGGTTTGAACTTATTCAAAAGTTTCAATTTATAGGTGCTAAAAAAACCAGGAGAAGACATAAATATTCTTAATTGTTCACTGGTTTCAATTCTAAAAAAACCAGAAGAAGACATGCTTGTTATTAGTTGGTAGCGCTTTTTGCATGAAACCGAGTTTCTATTTTGGTACTATTTTATGTGTTGACTGGAGTGAGCTTTCTGTCCTCTTAGGTTCTGAAGGACTCTCATGGAATTCTTGATCGGCATTATTTGATGCTAGAAGCTTGTGAATTAAATTCTGTGTCTGAAGAGGACTATAATGACCTTGGAAGAGCTGGTTTAGGCAGTTGTTTGCTTGGAGGCCTGCCGGATTGGCTTGTTGCTTATGCGGCTCGCCTTGTATGTGCCTTCTTTTGTCTTGATACCTCTTTTATGTTTTTGTGGTTGTTGTGCATCAATTTTCCCTAACATATATTCTATGTTGAAGGTGAGATTTATCAATTTTGAACGAACAAAACTTCCTGAAGAAATTCTAAAGCATAATCTGGAAGAAAAGAGAAAATATTTTTCAGATATATGTCTTGAAGTTGAAAGGAGTGATGCCGAAGTTCAGGTCTGCTCTTTGTCTGTCTACTTTCTTTTGCGTACATTATTTTCAGATATATGTCTACTTTCGTGACATTTGCAATATTCTATTCTCATTTTTCCTCGTAATATTTCCCTTTATACCACTTTTTGTATGACTCAGGCCGAGGGTGTTTACAACCAAAGGCTTCAGAATCTTGCTGTCACTCTTGATAAGGTGATTATCCACCCTTATATCTATATTAGCCTTTTCTCATTATTCTATATTTTTAACGTTGATAAGAAGAAAACACTTTGCATGTAAACCTGATCATAAAGGAGAAATGGTGAGCACAATGTTTTTGGCCTGGGCTTTTTAACAGTCAATAACCAAGCCTATACTACTGTGATAGAGAAGCCTTGCATCATAAGGCCGTTTTTAGTTTGGTCAATATTGTTATATCTTCTTACGTAGTAAATCAATCATTTGGCCGTTTCTAGATGGTCAATAGTGTTATTATATCTTGTAAGAAATCAAGCATTTCGCTAAATTTGCAACCCTTTGTGTTTTGAACTTGATTAGTGTCACCTATTTCACTGCAGCATTATCTCATTCTGGTATTTAGTTTTCCAATTAATTTTGCCTTCTGTATTTGCTAATTTCTTGTGGGGTATTGCAGGTAAGGTATGTCATGAGATGTATTTTTGGCGATCCACGGAAAGCACCACCTCCTCTTGAGAAGCTCAGTCCTGAAGCAACTGTTTCCTTCCTCTGGAAAGGCGAGGGTTCATTTGTTGAGGAGCTTCTTAAGTGCATCGCTCCTCATATTGAAGAAGAGATCTTGAAAGATCTCAAGCTTAAAATTCATGCTCACGATCCTTCACATTCAGTAGATATTCAAAAAGAGCTTCGCAAATCTTTGTTATGGTATGTGGTTCCTACACCTAGTTTGTCTTTAGTTTATTTTAAACCTAGTGGAACTTCACAAACTTTACGCTATAATTTTCTCATGTTCAAAGGTTGAGGGATGAGGTCCGAAATCTTCCTTGTACATATAAATGTCGGCATGATGCTGCTGCTGACTTAATCCATATTTATGCTTATACCAAGTACTTCTTTAGGATACAGGTATACTTCGCTACTGCCAATACTAAGCAACATGATGGTACAGTTAATTTTCTTGTCATTTTGAACCGTTTTTTAATTTTTATCTTGCAGAATTATCAAGCGATTACATCACCACCTGTCTATATTAGTCCACTTGACTTAGGTCCCAAGTACACTAACAAGTCGGGAGCAGAATTTCAGGAGTACCGAAAGATATATGGTGAAAATTATTGTTTAGGACAGCTGATATTTTGGCATAACCAGAGTAATGCTGATCCAGATCGGAGCCTGGCTAGAGCTAGCAGGGGTTGCTTGTCTTTACCAGATACAAGTTCCTTTTATGCCAAGGCGCAGAAGCCCTCTCGACATTGTGTTTATGGTCCAAGGACCGTCAGATCTATGCTTGCTAGAATGGTTAGTTTTTTTTATTTTTATCATGATATATTGTTTAAGTTATTCTGTTATTGTGCTTTTTTTTTTCCTAGGTAGGCTCGTTGATTGGAAATAATAAATAGGAAATGTCTTTACACAGTATAAGTTTACCCAAAAATGATGACGTTCTGTTAAAATAATAAACTTTATCCCAATAGGCAAAATGATTTTAAAGTGACCAATGACAGAAGACTAGTTCCATTAGGCGAGTTACTGAGTAAATGTTAAAATGATAGGCATATATCAAACAGCCACTAGATATTTTCTCTGCAAGAAGCATTCTCTTGAGATTTTTGAGAGCAAACGGGGGGTTGAAAACCCCAACCTAAAGGATTTCATAGATGCGAGGCAAGTAACTGCATCCGCAGCCTCGATAGCCTTCTCATGCTGTCCATAGAAAACCTTTATACCTCACGTACTGTCTTTGGCAATAGTATGCCTCAAGGAGCTTCAATCAGATTCAAATCCTTTAAGTAGACTTTTGAACAGTGTTAGGAATGACATGCTTAAAGGGTAGCCCAGATATATTCTTTGTGATTTAGTGTGACATTGGCAATTAATTGGTAATCTATTGTTTTGTTTATTCAGGAGAAGCAGCCGCAGAGATCTTGGCCCAAAGACCGGATATGGTCGTTCAAAAGTTTTCCGAAATTCTTTGGTAGCCCAATGTTAGATGCTGTAGTAAATAACTCTGCACTGGACAGGGAGATGGTTCATTGGTTGAAGCACAGACCTGCCATATTCCAAGCCATGTGGGACCGTTAAAATTTTGCATGGTTTGGAGAATTTTGGTCAGAGCACGCTCGATAAAGCAGCTACTTTTAGATATGGAATGGTTCATCCTTCAGAGCTGCCTGCCTGTTTTAGCCTGGGTGGGGGGTCTGTAATTATTAATCCAAAAGCGTCGTTCCTTGTACCGCTTTTCAGTCATTCTTGTGTACAGTTTTGTTGGCCATTGATTTGTAATTCATTTGATTGTAGGGCATTGTTTTTACATTTATGTAATATGAAATGATAGTTAGGAAGAAAAAAGAAAGGTTATTTCCAGTAGTCATCTGTGTCTTCTCGTCTTTTATTCGCTAAAGCGGTGCCCTGTAATTTCCCCCTTCAAATATTCTGATCAAGTTCACCTCGGATACTTACGAGTGCGTGAGTTTAATGGGGGAATGCTTTAGGTGACGACGTTGCTTCATATTAGGTTGTCCTATGGTCTGCACTTTTTAGTACTGAGCTGGCACCTGATAAGTAACCCAGTAGTTACCTGATAACCAACATTACGGGGAGAGAAATGATAATCGCTGACACTGACTGTCCTCCCGTGTTTTTTTTTTGTGCTTTGTCGGCTACAACATGGTTTCTTTTCTTGGATACTTTAGTTTAAAATAATTTTTAAATTGATACTATTAGCTGAGCTTTTTTTCCAGTATATTTCCTTATTATTGCCCATAATTGGCTGCTAATTGTTAACAAGGTTGGAAGGGAGAACTACATTTATGTTTTAGTGTTAAAATATAGTCACCTTTTTAATTCGTTTAGAAGTGTAACTAGTCATCGAAAAGTTATTTTTCTGACAGACTTTCATTAGAGCTTGATAAGCTGTATTTGTATATAAAGTTACTTTTGAATGTATCCTTCACTTATTTTAGTGAGAAAAATATTTGTTTCAGTTTTTTCGTTAAAAAGTTCGATTGTTTGGTTGAAAATCTTCGGTTTATAACTTTAACACACTTAAATAATGATAAAAAAGAAAATAATTAAATTGAAGTGGAAATGTAATTTAGTTAATTAAAGAGAAATGGTATTTTTAATTTATTCAGACAAGGGGGAGAGATTGTTTTGTACTATGATAAATTAATATGCCACACTATTCAGACACGACTTCTAAATCGTTGTTTTTCTAATTTTTCTTTGAAAATTTCCATACACTTCTTCCTATAAACCAATCCTCTACGAAACAGACTCGAGAAGAAAGGAGGCAGGTGTACTAGAATAGAGCAGATTGAAACTCGTTTCTGAAGGTGTTTTCTTGGTGAATTCTTTGTGGAGTGAGTATAGACACCAAATGAGTCTTCAAACAAACAACAATCCACGAGGATGAAGGCACCTGAGTCTCCTTTATCGATTTGGTCTTCATCATAATTAACATCCATTTGCCAAACACCAGAACCATTAGTTGCTATGTTAGTCCAAATTAATGAACACCGTTTCTTCTTCGATAATATGACCGGGTTCAGTATCTGCCGATTACAATATGAGTGATTAGTATTTGATATTAAACTTAGCTTAGGGTATTATGAACATTATCTGACATTCACGTGTCGCAGTTTGTCTGGGAGTTGCGGCGCATGAACTGTCGAATCGCTTCACTTTATAACAACATACCAAGCAGAATCAAATGATTGGATGCCACGGATAAATAATAGTTATAATCGCATGCAAACGCAGCTTCAATTTGGTTTTATTTTGGGACAAAGAGGAACACTGAATACTATATCACCACCGAAGCAAGCGTCGATTGCAAATTCGTACTCCCTCTCGGTTTTCTACAAATTTTTTTCTCATTTATTTGTTGCAAACTAAATTTTTCAATTTTCATATTATCCAATTCAAAAGCGAAAACATAGTGATCTTAGATGAAAGCCAAGGTATCTACACAATTAAAAAAAAACGATAGTAATATAAAATGGATAAGTTGTGAGATAATGTTATGTAAAAATGTTGTTGTATGGATAATAATATGAGATCACTCTCAAAGAAATGCAATTTTTCCGATACAATGATTAAACGCTATTGTTATTAGGACAAATTCGACAATTAAGCTGCATCCATTCTTGTAAGAGTTGATTAAAGTATCAATGAAAAATACATTTTTAGATGTATTGTATTGTTTATAATTGTGAACTTTTTACTCCTATATATCTCAATTAACTTGATTGTTGAGTGTCATCATAGACATATTCACTAGTTGAAAAAGGAAAACATTTTACAAAATAGATGTTAGAAACAAAGAGAAGTATACGGTCATCTCAGTTCTTGTAAGAATAATTCTTATATAGGTTTTTAACTCTCATGGATAGATATGAATATCAACAATGTCATGAATTTTACATCAATCAGAAATATGATCAAATTATAATATATAGGTGGGTAAAAAATTCATCTTATTAAGTCAGTTTTGTAAGAGAAAATTAAATTTAAATGTCCACTACTTTAATATGATATTAAAAGTATTAAGAATCTATCATAGTAATTTTTTTTGGAATTATTATGTCATTGCAATGAGAATCCTATTATACTACCTACAAATATTTAATTTCACATTTTAAATATTTATTCCTTGGATCAAATATAGTGTTAAAAATCTTACATTATCTTGATATATGATAAAGTCATTATACACAAGTGTATGATGCCAAAGTCATTACAAATTTGTCATAGTTGAGACTAGTTGGAAGCCATTTAAGATATTATATGGTTAAAAATCTTATATTATTAAATAATAATTGAGTTGTTATTGAAAATTGAGTTCTAAAATTTTATTTTAAGGAATCAAATGGTCATGAACTAAATGAGTGCAATCAATTTAATTGAAGTGCCAAATATATTTGTATTGTTTCTATATTTCCAACTTGATGATGTCTACAACTCTTGTTAATTAGCTTTGTGTATAATTTGTTCTTGGTGAAAGTATATTAAACCTTTGTATTTTTTACTCTATGAATTTATCCCTCTCCCAGAAGATACTTCCAACATAATCTCCTTGAGAATAAACACTTTTTTCAATATTTCCTTTGTGATTGTAACGAAAAGTGACAATAAAGAATAGCCGTGTTCCCAATCTGAGGAAAAAATTGAGAAAAAAATAATTAAATAGTTGTAGTTATTGTAATCAAAGTTTTCATTAGTGAATTAGATGTAACCTAAGAATTATGAATTATCTTTAATTGTCTTCCAATGAAGTATGACCTCTATTTAATCCCTTCTTTAAAGTTTGTCTATTACCAACTTTTTTTGGTTAATAATAAGTATTAAATAGTATACATGGGTCTCTACTAAGTATTCATCTATTTTTATAAATTTAAAGGCTTAAATACCTTTTTGGTCCTTATTTTCGTAGTATTTATTGCGGATGGTCCTCATTTTGACAGAATGTTTAAAATGATCATCATTTCTACCGAATGTTTAAAAAGGTCCTCATTTTCACCATTCGTGTTTGATTTGATCATTTTCTATGACGTTGTTTAAATCATTAACGGAGCATTATACAAGTGGCACATAACACATCCTAATACAAATCGTGCCACTTATACAATGCTCCGTTAATGATTTAAACGGCGTTACAGAAAAGGACTAAATAAAACACGAATTACGAAAATGAGGATCATTTTAAACATTCGGTAAAAATGATGATCATTTTAAACATTATGTCAAGATGAGGAGCATCTGCAACAAACACTATGAAAAATGAGGACCAAAAAAGTATTTAAGCCAAATTTAAATATGGTGCTCAAATAATGATATTCACGTAAAAAACCTTAGTAAAATTACATGAAAATACAAAGTTTTTTGTTTATGTGAAACAAGTGTAAAGGATTAATTGAAGCATCATAATATACTTTTATACTGTTAATAAATTTTTTAGTCTTTATAAATAAAGATGCATGTTAAAATAAAATAAAATAAAATAAAATAATTATGGTTAATTAAGTTATAACACGCCGAATTAAGATGTAATATATCGTTATACAATAATATCCGAGTTCTTATTCAAAATCGATGTTTGCTTTGGAAAATGTCACTTTTATTTTACAGCTAAACTTTTGATGCTTTTGTAGCATTGGATAGATGGTACTGTTGCTTTGGCCGTCTTTATTGTTGCCATATTCTTTTAACATTTGTCCTTTCACTGATTTTTGGATAACAATGAAAAAAACACCTACTTTTTTATATTTTTTTATCTAAAAATATCGTATAAATCATATTGGACGAATAAGTAAAACTAAATTAAATCAAATTTGCCATATTATTTTTCGGAAGTGTAACACAGATCACCATTATCTATAAGCAAATCATAATTTTCATTTTTTTTTCTTTTTTTAAAGTAAAACCACGTTTCGTGCATATAATAATGATTGAGCAGAGTGTTTCATTATAACAAAATGGCATTGGAAGAACGTGTGAATATACCAGGGAAGATAGAAGAACACGAAACATTACCTTTTCAGAATTAAGCATCCCAGCCGTCGGATGGTGATGACATGCAACGGTTGCGATGCAAGCCATGCCTCAAACCATAACTAAATAACAAGAAAAAGAAAAGAAAAGTTGACGACAACAACAGTGTCAGGGATAATAAGAAAAAGAACAACAAGAAGCCCAAAATTGTATCAGAAGCAGACAAAACAAAAAAAAAAACAAACAAACAAACAAACCAACCAACGCACACACACTCTGTCATCACTGCACGCATCCATTCTTCTCATTCCACCTGTTACTTCCATTCTCATTCTCATTCTTATAATATTAATTTAAATATTCTATTTTCCTCATAATATATCTAACCAATGTTCTTTTTATATTTTTTAAAAAGTAAAAACAGGATTTGTTTAACGTTAACGCTGTTTAATAAATCTTAACGATTAATAAAATCTGAAATTAATTCATCTAACGTTACGACTCTCTCACTAATAAACCCTACCAATTCATAATGTTTATTATTCTTCGATCTAACAAATGATATAAAAACAAATTAAATTATAATAAAAAAAATTAAGATCGACTGTCAAATTTATTGAGATAATAAATGGATTAGTTTTTTATTTCAACTGCAAAGAAGAAAGAATCCAAATCATTCACCATTCTAATTAAATCTCTAATCCTTATTAAATACTAAATAGTATTGTTTATGGCTACATTAATTATTCATAATTAACTCCTTTCTTCTTTTCTCTCTCACCATCACCAAGCTCTTATATATATATATACCATTATATAATCCCCTTTTCATTCCTCTCACTTCCCTCACTCTCAATCTCTGTGTAAGTTACGATAATGTATTCCGGCGACGGCTCCTCCTTGGACCCCATGTTTTCCGGCACCAGTCTACAGTCACTCCTCTCTCTCAACCCTTCCCTTTTCGCCGATGGCTTCCCCACCTTGGCTTCTCTAACCGACGACCCTACCCTAATCCCGCAAGCCGCAGAACCTCCAAAACTCCTTGTCCCTAAAACCGAACCCTCTCAACCTTTCAAATTCTTCCCCCAATACCATCCCACCCCCTTCCTCCGCCTCCCGCAGCTCCGGTCCCCGGAGCAACCCCAGCCGAAACGGCAGCGTTTGGAGTCCCCGATGATCCCGCAGAGCAACCTGGCTCGGCAACGCAGACAAAAGCTGAGCGAGAAAACCCGGTGCCTGCAGAAACTGATGCCGTGGGACAAGAAAATGGACCAAGGCACGCTCCTTGAGGAAGCGTACAAGTACGTGAGGTTTCTTCAGGCGCAGTTCCGCGTGCTGCAGTCCATGCCCTCCCATTCATCTTCTTCCGCTCCTTCCTTCCGCCAAAACTCAGCGGTATTCGTGGATCTCGAGAAACTTAATCGCTCTCAGCTACTGCAGGTGCTGGTTAACTCACCCGTCGCACAGACCATGCTCTATTCTCAAGGTTTTTGTGTCTTCTCTTTTGAACAGTTATCTCTCCTCAGAAAATTATCAGATAGGAGGAACCAGCACCATAATCACCTTTCCTCCAAATCTGTTTTCAACTAATCTTAGCTTCTGCTTTCATTTCTGAATGCTTTCTTCTTCCCATTAAGCTTAGTTTCAGCACACTGATACCATCAATTAAGTGTTCAATGTTTTCTGCCTCTTATTACTGCTACTTTACATCCATAGTGTTTTACACATTTTCCTCTCTCTTCAATTTCTCAACTATTTTACCTTCTCTTCTCTCACTTATACACCTCAACAATACCATATCTATGCTACTCCAATCGTCTACACAAGTTTTATATTATCACCTACTTCGCAACTTCATTGTAATAATATCAAAATTCATATTTAAAAATTATTAATATTACTGGTTTTCAAATAGTTATTTCGTTATTAAAAAATATATGTCAATTTTCTTTTTGAAATTATTATTGTAAAATTTTAGACATATTTTTTGAAAGAATTAATTTATTATTATATTATTAAAATGAATATGTCAAGTGGGCGTTTATTTAATCAAACGGTGAAAATATATCATTTCTTATCTTTAAAGTATTTATCGTTCCTTTTTCCCGTGGAACATTTTTTATTCTCTGTTTTTTTTTTCTACAAACACTTTTTTGGGGTTTTGCAAATGAGATAATAAGCATATTCCTCCTGTACTTAAAACACTCATTCTCATTTTTGCTCTCAGAATATTCAGTAGAATGTTTTATAAATTTATGCATTTGTCTTCTGAGTCCTTTTCGAGTTGTTTTGAATTTTATATTAAGAATTTAGAGACAAACTTTCAAGGTTAGTTATAAATTAAAAGGCTTTGAATAAAGTATTGAAATGGATAAGATAACCATGAAGCTCATTTCATTAAAAATTACGTCAAAATTGGACATGAATATCAAATTCCAGTGGTATGAAGAGATAAATATGAAAGTGTCTATTTAGTACTTCTTTTGGACACTGAACGGAGCGAAAGTTCTATATAGCTTGAAAAACGCGTTTAACGAATTCCAAAATATTATAAATGATATTATTTTATCAATTGTTTTTACTATTTTTAGAAAATGTATTACATTTCTCTAAAAGAATAAATAACACATTATACATTTAAATAAAATTATATTAATGATAACAAAATTGGTTTCAAACTAAGGTTAGATATATGGGATGCAGAATATTTAGGTTGTGTGTACGAAAGTATTTGTATTTGTGAATTTTAGATAGTAAAATTCGTTAAGCATAGAAACGAATGTTTCATAAGTAGGCTATGGAAGAGAACTGAAATAAATAATAATAAAAAAAAACTCTTGATATTAGAAATGTAGTTTCTAATGTGTTATGCTGTATTTAGTAGTGATGGGGGTGCAATAAGAAAAAAGCTTTTGAAATTAATAGTTACAGATAATTGGGTTGTGGGCTTAATCTGTATTAATCTGTGCCATAGTCAATTTTTCACTTATTTATACTTCAATAAATAATCTTTGCCATAGTCAATTTTTCACTTATTACAAATATTTTTATATTTTTCACTTATTACCAAAACTACCAAATCGAGATTAAATTAAATTCCAACTTATTTTTTTATTTAAATTTTCAATATCAAATCTATACATTTCATTTGATTTTTTCTAATACTAACAAGTATAAAAACGAAATAAAATAGTTTTTCAAGTTAAATAAAAATGATGAAAATATAACAATTAAAATATTTAATTAAAATTTTTATATATAGGAGTATGAATAGTGAGAAGTGAATATGTTCTTATAATATAAGCTTGAGTCTTTTGGTAAAAAGAAGATGAATATCAATATAATAAGTATGATTATGTTGTTGAATTGGTTATTCTCTCTGTAATGGTTAGACATTGTTAAAAGCTTTTAAATTTAGTGTCATTATCTTCATGTTTTTCAAACTACAAATAAATTCATATATTTGTAGTATATACACTAATCATCTTCGGTGGCACTCATTTAAGTTAATTTTTCATCCTTTCTTATACGCGTATTCATTCTTTGATTTAATATTGGAAATCAGTATCATCATTATTCCTAACCATGTTGCTGTTGTTGTAAGTTATTATGAAGTAATTTCTTTTAAACAAAAGCTTGTCAAGAAAGAAAAAGTAAGTATGAAAATTTTAAGTGTTAGAAAGCATTGGAAAATTGGGTCAATTTTCACAAAGAAAATACTTCTTGATGACTTCCTCTTATGTCCCGTTAACTTTTCCTACTTTTGGGCTCTATCCATGTATGATAACCTTCTAAGAGTTTTCTTTTCTAATAAAGTGTCATCATTACATTCATATATATAGTGACAAAGTTATTTCTATTTCTTTTTGCGTTTATTAAAAATAATGAAAATACAACTATAAGCAGACCTAAATAGGTTCAAATATAATAATTTATCCTTGAAAGTTCATACTTGTTAATCATGATGAGAGATTAAAAAAAAATACAAATTAATTATCATTAATTAAAGTAATGACCTAGTATATTGGATGGATTAAAACTTAGAATATACATCAATTAAACATTTTTATTTTTTTTTAAAAGGAGAATACTGGGTCTGAAGTTGAAATATATGTTGAAGTTCTTGGACTCCACTTGGGTTTTAAAAGTTACCAATTAAATTCTTTTAACATTTATTATCATACTTACTAACTATTTGAACATACATTGTTCCATATTCCATTGTCATTATTCTTAACTTCAACATTAAAATATTTTGGGTCTTCACTAATATAAATTGATATTTTATTCTTATTTATCCTTTTAAGTATTATTCACTTCTTTAGTTTATTTACTTTCAAATGACCTTTACTTATATAAATATACTGTTTAATGTCAACATCTTCCCACCATAACATTAAAAACCAAAAGTTATATGTCTTCCAAATTCTTTCTATAAAACACTAATAATACATCATTTAATAATAGAGGCCAAAAAGTTATCATAACAAGAGTAATCTAATTTGATGAATGATATAAGTAAATATATTCATAGAATAGAGAACTATCATTATAGAAATAATATACACCTTATTAATTATTAATTATGATTATATATAAAGTTATGAAGTTAAAAGTGTAAGCATTTTTCATTTTTTTAAATGTTCTAAAATAATCAATTTAACTCCTTATTTAGAATCATATGTCTTAACATAATAGTTAATGTCATTACTTTTGTTGAAAAGTTTTTGGCTTTATTATTGGTGGTTGTTGAAGCAGTTTGTCACCATTAATGTAGGTGGATTTTCTATATTCTTGTCCACTGTCTTTATATATTATATATTACAAATTTTAAGATTTTAATAAATGAATGGATTTAAATTGAATTTTTTTGCATACGTGCATAAAGTTTGTGCAACCATGATCATAATGTTTAGCTAGATGGAGTGTGGTGTGTATATCAGAATTGTTCATGACAGTATTTGTTAGAAGATTAGTTGACCTGTAAATCGGTTATTACATGCTAGTATTTAATTTAAGAATAATGTAACCTTGGAGTATTACAAAAGTTGTTTGGTCTTTAATCTCTGATTTAAAGCTATTAAGTTTTAAAATGATAGGTTTATGCACCTCTGGTAACGTGAATTGCTGTGTTTCTAGCCGTTAAGGAAAGGGCAGGTGCAGGTGCATTGTAGTGAGCATGGAAAGAGCATAGAAGAGCGCAACAATGGAAAAAGACGAAAAAGAAAGCAGAAGACCCACACACAGTCACTACTGAACCCAGATGAACAAATAGTGGGAGAAGAACTTGTTCTGAAAAGGAAATCAAGTTTCAGGGTAGGACACACAGACAAAGCCCCACTATCTTCAACAGTTACGAAATCGTTTTTCTCAGCTGCAGAGAAAAAAGAACAAGACAATGTGCTACGTAGGCAAAGCAACAAAGATCTTCATTTTCATAGTCACGGTGCTCGTTGTTCTGGGTCTGGTTTTGGGATTGGGGATCCTACGCCGCCACCACAAAGCTGCAAATGAATGTTCTGATGGGTCTTGCTCACATCCACTCCCCGGCCCCAATTTCAATTCACCAACCCCACCTCCCTTCTTTCAGTACCCCCCTCCCCCACCAATAATTCCGGGCACAAATCCAACCCTTCCTCCTCCTTCCGACCCCAACCCATCTCCGCCGCCGCCGCCGCCGATGCTGCAGTCACTGCCACCGCCGCCGGAGGAAACTGCTCCTCCAGCCCCTCCAAATCCTCCAAGTGTGGCGGGGCCACCTATTAATACACCTACACCAGGGTCGGCGCTGGTGGCACTAGCTCCTGTGCATGTTTTTGTGTAGCTATGTGTCTGCATTTTTCAGATGGCAATTGGGTCAAAAAGGAAAAGGAAAATTGGTATCGGATCTGAGTGATTCTTATTATTCTCACTCTCTTTTTTTCATAAATTTGTTGGGTGATGGGGTTGTTACTTTATTGATGTTTTTCTTTTGGTATTGGGATGATGTGAATGTGGGAGCACTTTTTTTGTAACCCTGTATGTTTTTCGCAATAAGGTATACAACTCTTTGATTATACACTTCGAATGACATTGATTAAATGCAGTAATGCTGCGTACCAGATTTGCATGCATTTTTCTCCCAAAGGCTCTGAATCTATCAAAGTGTGTTGTTTGTTGCATTAATTCATTTGATCAACGGAGTTGTGTGACGCCATATAATTTAGGTTTTGGATTCCGTCTAGCATTTTGAAACAGTTGGTTATAGGTTCAGTGTTATATTTTGCCCTGCAATTAGCTTCAAGGTTCTCCATCCAGCCTCCAGTGAGGACCTGCATGAGAATGCTAACACTGAATAAAACTACAAAGGAAAGATTATGGTGAGACATTTTTTTCATGCTTCTTGCTTAAGGTCATGGCATTGAAGCTGAAATTGCACAAAACTGAGGCATGCTTGAAGCTCATTCTCTAAGTTCATTCAAGATTTTTTTTTTCTTTTGAAATTTCTATTAAGATGCAATAGTTGTTTTAGTTGATAACCAATTAGATAGCTGAAATACTTGAGATTGTGGATATTTGAGAGTAAAGATCCAAGTCATAGGGTTGGGTGCAGCCTTGCTTTTGTCATTAGCTCATGTTGTACTCAATTTGGTTGGTGGCTTCAGTTGCCTTTGTTCTCAACCAGAGGCTGATAAGGGTTCTGCCAATAGACAATTCTGAGTGGCTTCTCTCATTCTAACATGGTAATGTCTCATTGCCTTCAGTATTGTTTTGGAGAAAAAGAACAAGTAGAAATGTTAAATGTACAATTCAGAGAGAAGCAAAGAAATTTGGAATGTGATAAACGATGTGATGAGAAAAATAAATACAAAATTTGTGTGGCATGATTTTTATTTGTCTCCTTTTAATTGTGTGGTTGATCAGGACTGTGTTGGTTGTTGAATTGATGTTGATGTGATGCTGAAAATAAAGTAAATGTGTATTTTTTATATTAGCAAGAAAAGAGTAGTTGTCCCTGGTATTAGTTTATTTTATGTTTTGTTCTAATATAAGACTACGGAAGGAAATTATTTGTTTGATTAATCCCTTCCCACACTATATATATATAAGGAGGGTTCTTATAGTTGTAAGAACACTTGTGTAAGTGATTTGGATTTTATCTTAAACTCTTAAAAAAGGCAAGTGATGATTCTATCTTGAAATTATCATGGAAATGAAGGCTTCTCCATCTTCAAGTAGTACTCTTTGCATTCTTATTATAGGTTTCTCCATCTTTTCTTCTTTGTTCTCTGTCTTGAACTTAATGTCTTGTTATCCTTCGCTTCATGTTTTCGCCAAAGAATGTCCTTTATCATGTTTTGCTTACCTAGTGAAATGTGAAATGTGTTTAATTCTTTCTCATCTCTTAGAAGTAAATCTTCACATTTAAATAATCTTCTTAGATTTAATTAGTTCTCAATAATAAGTATCCAACATTTCTCGATCAAAATTCAGAGTTTCCATTGTTAGTTAGTTCGTGATAGAAAATTGAATCAAAATCCCTAACAGGTTCTAATCTCAAGCTAAACAGAAGTTGAATATTCGTATTTGGTTATCAAAGCTTAGATCCAACATTTTGATGACAGATCCAACCTCTCTGTAACACTCTGTGATGTTTGTTCGGTTATTGGTAAGTGGTAAGCGTCTTTGATTGAAGGATCGCTTTCGTTGATTAAGCGAAGATAGACTGAATTCACGCAATTAACAAGCGGAATTCTGGAGGTGACGCTAAAATTTACGTTCAGTGCAAGAATCAATCAGGTTTCACTGAAGCATTTCGTCCAATATTTGGAATTGGCTCTGCGCCGAATGTAAGTGAGTCTATGCTTTATCATCTGTTTCAATAGTTTTGTTCAGACGAATTTTGTGAGAAGCAATTGATTCAAGGTCTGGTTCGTTGCTCCAGTGTTTTGGAAGCAAGCAGTTGATATTTTCTGTGATTGGATTAATTCAGCAACTGCAGTTTGAATCAAAACAAATGAGTACGTTCAATGCATTTAATTCCACAAACAGCAGCGGATGCAGTTTTGTGATTGTTGTGCTCCCGACATTGTATCAAGCGCAGTGCAGTTAAATTGAATTGGCGGTGGCTTTTTCTATCACCGATCAAGCTCCTAATCATAAGCAGTTGGCTCGTCGATTGTTAACTGAACTTGAACGGTACAGTTATTGATTGGTATTTTTTTTCAAATCAATTCCATAATTTTGGTGCCTTATAATGATTGAAATAGAGAGTTCAATTGCTAAAAGAATTCAGCAAGCAGCAGGAGGAGAAATTCGATTTGATTCTTTAAGCAATTGTGGTAATTCACTGGTTTTCCTATTACAAGTTCTTATCTTGTGAGTTAGATTACAAGTATTCATGATCTTGTACTGATTCTATAAAGTGTTGTAGGGATAGATCCTTCTTTCATGTCTATTCCATGCATTTTGATGTTTAAGAATAATAGATCGGAGATACTTGCATCTAAAAAGACTTTCGTTTTGTGTTGGGTACCAATTTAAATATAGGATTTCTATGTGGAAATACTTTTTATATTTTTCATGCATTTTAAAACTTTTGATACTTATTTTCTTTTAAGTGGTATTCTCACTGTTTACTTCCCATTTGCTTTCAATTCCACCAAATTATACTGTCATGTATGGTTTATGTATATAGACATACATTAAAACTATTAAGTGGGATTAGAAACTATGACAACAATCTTAATCACCTTCCTCTAATTCACAACCTTGATTAAAAGCAACTTCAAGAATCAAGATAAACAAATTACATAATTACAAAACAATCTTAGTTTCAAACCTAAATCTCAATTATTACTTATTTTTGAAGTAACTTTTAAAATCTAAAATGCTAGCCAAGCCTTATTTAAGGAAATATTGTAGAAAAGCGTTAAGAATAAAATACATAATTCCATAGAATTTACTCATGTTAGGTTTCTTAAATTTATATTGTGACAGATTCTTCAAATAAGACTCGTTGGACGTTAAATATTGTTTATAGAATAGTATAAATCACTTTTGCTTATTCCAATCAGTGCCTTTAATAAGCTTTAAAGTGATGAAAGTTACGTTCGCTTAATTAATAAGGAAAGGTTCATAGTGCCATCAAACATAAACCATGGTTGTCTGATTGAAACCACATATATATACTTTTTGTCACACATATAGGTATTCATGATGTATCTTTTTTCTAAGACAAGGATATTTTCTTTCTTCCAAATGCATCCATCTTAATTTCCAATTTCAATTTTATATATGTATATAATTTATTACCGTAAAATGTACACAAGTTTGGAAAATAAAAGGAATATTATGTCACTGCATATTTAATGAATCTAAAAATAAGGCACTAATTATTTTAAAATAAAAGGAATATTATGTCACCACTTATTTAATGAATTCTAAAATAAGGTACTAATTATTCTAAGATTAGATGAAAATTTGTTTTTCGTGAGAGTAGAGTGTCATTTACAACATTAGCGACACCTTACTAAATATTCTTGGCTTTATCGCTGATGCTATGGCTCATGTGCTCATATATGGCTTATAATACGAAATCATGTGCTCATTTGATACCATTCCATTGCTTACTTGACCGAAAGAAAACAAAATGAAAGCCGAAAAAAAAAAAAACCACACAAAAAAAAAATAAAAGAAGAAAAAAAAAAAAACCTCACAATAAGATATTATGTACTAGTATTTGGGAGAGATAAAATAATTTTATTTATTTTATATTTGAAGTATACATTATAAAGTTGAGCACCATATAAAGATGAAGACCTACAAACACACTGCTTTAATTTTGGATTAAGAGTGATATTAATTTCTTATGTGTGGGTTACACTTATGTCTCATCGGGATTTTATTTCTCCGGTGATCCTTTCTCGAGAGTCCCAACATTGGTATCAAAATCGAAGGTTTATCTTAGTGACCAGCTTAGACAAGTTCCTGTATCGAAAGTCTTTCTAATACGTCTAAAAATGAAAAAGTTAAACACTATATAAGGATGAAGTCCCATAAACTCAAATGAGAAAGTTGAGCACCATATAATAATAAAGCCCCATAAACCTATTGTCTTAAGGTTTGAATTGAGAGTGGTGTCAATACCTTATATTCTCATGTCTTATTGATTTTGTATCTTTTCGGTGATCCTTTCTCGAAAGACCCAATAATGATGTTAAAGACGAATGTTCCTATGGTGACCGACTTAGACGAGTTCTGTATCAAAAATCTTTCTGATAGAGAATCAAACAAATATATTTTTGAGGTAAAAGTACCAAAGTGAAGGAAGTTACACTTGAGGAAGAAATTGATTCTCTCTTGGAAGATCCAACAAGAACATTTAACCTCTTACTAATAATAAGATATGTAGTAATATTATAAAGATTATAGATGATTGTATTAATAATCAAATGAGTCTATTAATTTATAATAATTTAATTATGAGCATTTATTAATAAAGAAATGTTACCTATTCACAATCATTTGGCCCACTGTGTAGATACCTATAGTGACGCTATTTTATGAGCTGGTTTATGCCCTGCTTTCCTTGCACCCTATCAAACGAATCCAACATCAGAGGAAAAAAATAAAAATAAAGAGACACAAAAGCAAACCAAAGTTTAGATTGTCCAGTTTGTATAAAAAGGCTTTTCCCACTTATCCCACCTCCTACCAATCTAGTTATATTCTATATATACTTTATGTACCATTCAGTGTTTACCCCTCTTCCCAACAATCAAACCAGAAACAAACACTTTCAATTCTCCCAAAAATGAACAGAGGAGCAGCAATTTTTCTGTGTCTCTTGCTTGTGGTGATGGATATCACAGCTGGGATTCTAGGCATTGAAGCTGAAATTGCACAAAACAAGGTATGGTTGAAGAAGATGTTTCGTTTTTGAAGTTTGTGTAAAGATGAAATGGTTGTTTTAGGTTTGAACCAATTGAACAGGTTAAGCACTTGAGATTGTGGATATTTGAGTGCAAAGATCCAAGCCATAAGGCCTTCATGCTGGGGTTGGGTGCAGCACTGCTTTTGGCATTAGCTCATCTTATACTCAATTTGGTTGGTGGCTTCAGTTGCCTTTGTTCTCAATCAGAGGCTGATAAGGCTTCTCCCAATAGACAACTCTCCATGGCTTCTCTCATTTTAACATGGTAATGCCTCATTTTCATCATTACTCTTTTCGAGAAATTATAAAATATTTAGTTTGAAAAAATGAAATACAGAATTGTGTTGTTGTTCAGGATTGTGTTGGCCGTTGGATTGAGCATGCTGGTGATAGGAACTTCATCAAACAACAAATCAAGTGGTTCCTGTGGTTTCACTCACCATCACTTCCTATCCATCGGTGGAATTTTGTGCTTTGTGCATGCCCTATTCAGTGTTGTGTATTACGTTTCTTCCACTGCCTCTTAGTTACTCATTAAGATAACTGAACTTTGAGGCCACTTCTGCTTCCTTTGTTGCGCCATTTTCTATTGTTTTGCTTTACCAAATGTGTACCAAGTTAGATTAAAAAAAAATAGAACCGGTCTTATTCATCCACTAACATGTGTAGTTTATTGATTACTGTTAATCTTAGTTTCAAAACAATGATTAAGCATTATTATTATTTTAGACCTTGTTTTAAATTCTCCATTATTCATCCTGGTATAATTAAATTATTTTAAGTTTAGTTTTAGCCTGAATACACGTAAAATAATAGCGATTATGCAATCAAGAAAAGACAGTAACCTCATTCCGCTCGACTCTGTTTGCTTGGACCATGAAAATTGCTCAAATGGTTTGGTTGGTTGAAGAAGCTGTTGAAAACTTTAAAATCTAATCTTTGTTAATCTTATTTTTTTATATATTACTTAATTTTTTTATTTAATATATGATTTTCATTTCATACTTAATTTGTAATAAAAATACCTCTGAAACCAATTCAAGAAAATTATTTGTACTATTTAGCATTATTGTATACAATATTTCTCTACCTACCTTGTTTTTGGCAAAAAAACAACACATGCATCCCCTTGTTCAGGATGTCAAAAAATTTCGTACCCACATATAAAACTCGCAACAGGTAGAAAATAAATATTGTAAATGGGTTGTACAGGTATCATAGTATCTGTACCCGTGGATACTCGTACCCGCTATACTCTAATTTAAATTTTCAAAAAAATAAAAAGACATAATTAAAATATTAACATATTGATTTTGAATGAGTTGTTTCTTTATCAATTAGTTTAAAAAAATAATTTCTTTGTAAACTATTATTCAAATACTATTTAAATGGATTATTTGAACTTTGTTTACAATTTATGAATGTTATATATAGTATTTTATTTGAATTTACGATTAAAATATGTTGTTAAATATTTATTTTTATTTTTTTATAAATATCTGCGGGTACCCGTGGATATTAAAAAATTATGCAGATACTCGCATAACGGATACCCGACAGATATAAATACGGGTATAGGACAAATATTTATCTTACAAATATGATACATGAGAACTACTATCCATATCCTATCCTCTTTATTGACATCTACCCTTGCGTGTGTGTCATCTTTTGGTATTACCAATTTTATATATAACTCTTGTACACTAATTTTTTATTGAGGTAACTATGACAAATTAATAAAGGTAATAAATCAAGGTACAGAAGATGAAGATAATTAACTATAATACTTATAGTATTTTTCTTTAAGAAAGATATTGTAGAAGGTTAATGTAATTGAATGATATTAAAAAAAAAGGATAGTTTCTTGTAAAAAAACAATATTAAATACATTTGATGACATATATAAACAACAATAATATTCATGATATCCGTATATATTTTTTATTTTTCTGTTTTTAATTGTAAGCAAAATTATTTAAAAAATAATATTATGAAATATAAATTCAGATAAAAAATTAATTTTAAAATATAATTCAAATAAATTTTATTGCGAGTAAATTTTGATAATTGTGGAGCACAAGATATCCCTAATCCAAGCCCAAAGCAATTTGAAGAAGCCATGAGTTATTGTTGGCTTCCTTCCTCCCTCCACACGTATAGCTCCAATGCTTACATCTCAATGAAAGAATCATTCAGAGAGGATCAAAGAAGAATAATGGATAAATTTTAAAATTCATTTGTCAAATAATTTTAAAAATCATACGTTCTGGTAAGTACGACTTCATCAATTTAAAGTCATTTGACAAATTATTAGAAATTATGTCTTAGTTGCATATGTTTTTTTTTATTGAAATTGGACGTAAAACAAGTCATGATTTACATTTTATATTTTTAAAACTGTACATTAAAGTCTGAGATTTCCTTTTTTTTTTTAACTTCATCGAACTGTATGAAAGTCGTGCTTTTGATGGTTTATGAGTTCAAATAAATTTCTTTTGACTATTTTACATTACTTGGTCAATAATTTGGAAACAAGTTCAATCGTTAGTTTTATAGTTCGACACAATAAAGGTATTGTTGCCCAATATTTTGGAAAAAGTTAACGTGCTTAAATTTGAGATTTTGGTAATATATATATATATATATATATATATATATATATATATATATATATATATATATATATATATATATATATATATATACTGGAATTTGATAGTAGAAGTGTCCATCAAAATTGTAAAACTAAATAAAAAAGAGTAGTTATTGATATTGAAATATTTTAAAAATATTTTTGTATTTATTATTTTAATTTATAAGTATATTTTAAAGATAATATATTTATAAATATATTTTATGAGTATTTTAACTTAGATATTGAAGAGAATTATAATAAGGGTTGATATTTTAAAGTAAATTTTATAATTATTAATTTTTCTTTCAAACAGGTTTAGTAGATTTTTGAATAACTAATTATCAGATCAACTTATATCTTTAGTACTGTCAGCATAAAAAGGTTTATACTGTGAATAAACTAAAATGTATGGTTTAAATAAATTTGAGAAAATTATCTAACAAAATTGAAACATTTCATTAATGATGTTAATTCATTTGTATAATTTGAATTTATAGTTAACTATACCATTATATTTTGTAATAGTTTTTAAAGATGAAAATTATACAAGTTAGAAAACTTATTATACACATTATAAACAGTATAAACAATTATGTATGTTAACAATGTATCACTTTCTCTTACAAAATAATTTAATACACGATAAAAATATTTTTAAAGAAAAGGAATATTTATGTTGTAAATTTCTATCTTATATCAAAGTTATTGTTCTAATTAAATGACACGACTATTTTAGTTTGAAAAAAAAAACATAATAAATACTGATTTCTTATCTTATAATATTTTGAAGTCATTTGTGTGTTTATTTTAAGGTATTTTGAAAACAAAAAAATTACATACTAACGTGGAGGTGCAGATAGAAAAGATATATATTTGTTAGCATATTAGCAGAAGGTCTAAATCCTTTTCCAGTCTAGCCCAACTCGTCGAGATCGATTTGGATTGGTATTTAGTGTTGGAAAAAACTCACACACTAAAAAATATGTAATGTAACTTATTATGATGTATTTCATTGATGAAGAATGAGTTATTATGTAGTCACCTTGCTAAATAAAAACAACTTCATAATCTAAAACATAATCTAAATCTTATCTAACAAAATTAAAGATTATCCAACAAAATTCTTCCATAATTTTAAATTTTTTCTTCTCTCATCCTGAACAATCTTCTATCTCTATAGTCGACTTACTTTTCTCTTTAACCGACTTTATCTTCTTTTTGACTGACTTCAACTTAACCTTGGCTGACTTACCCTTTGTTGGGTTCTTTATGGTCTTTGTGACCGACTTGCCATTAACCGGGTTCCTCTGAATAAGCTGAGCTTTCTTTAAGAGATCGAAAAATTTCCATGCCTTCTTCACACCAAACTTATCATCCATTCCAAGTCGTCACTTCTCATCTTGCACCTCCAGTACAACTCTCAGATCCTTCTCGGCATGCAACTGCTCTTCTTGTTCAAGATCCGAGCTATCCGCAATTCACGCTGAGTTATCCGAGCTAGCTAGACGCTCTACCAAGCTATCTAGGCTCCCTGCTAAGCTTTTCAAGGTGATCACTTGCTCCCCGGAACGATCTGGGCACTCCACTTGCTCCACCAAGCTATTCGAACTTCTCACCGAGCTAACTAAGCTGGCCTCATGCTCCACTGAGCTCTCTAAGTACATTTTTAGGCTATTTGAGATATCCACACTCTATGCCAAGTTTTTCAAGTTGTCCACACGTCTTGATGACCTCTCCATGCTACTGGACTGATTTATGACACTCAACCTTCTTGTCGACTTCTCCACTTGTTTGTGCTCATCCCCCGAACTCATCATCAACAAGATTGCTTCTTCTTCAACTTCTTTGGCAATATTGGTTGTCTCTTCTCTTTCTAATTGCACTACTTTAATTTGCTTACCTGTCTCTTTCTTCACCACGTCGTTCCGAATGGATCTCGTACTGTCTTCATTGTCCACACGTTTCAAACACGTTTTCTGTAGGATGCTCAACTCCAATTTGTACATTCGATTTTTCTTCTTTTCTACTCGGGCTGCTAGCCGACCATGCTTGCCCTTCAAGTATAGTACTCGTTTCTTTATCAGAATCGAGTTTCCTTTCTCCACTATCTGACCTATGCTTAAAATATTACTCTTCATTTCGGGAACATAGTAGACATCCCTGATTTCTCCAACCCATCCATCTTTCTGCATGTGCCAGATTGTTCCACGCCCTTTTATCACCATCTTGGAATCATCTCCACATGACACTAATTCGGCCTCCACCTTGGTGAGTTCGTTGGAGAAACTCTCATCTCCACACATGTGATTGCTCGCTCCAATGTCCAGATACGAGACCGAGTTTAAACAACCTTGACTAAGCTCGTCACCTAATCTCCTTTCCTTCAGACGACCTGAATGCTACTCAGATTTACCAATATTGAGTTCGGCATCAAAGTTTTGCATCATCATTAAAATCCTTATCTCCTCATCGTCGTTTTCCTCTGTGAGAAGATTTTTCTCCTTTTTTTCGAATGACAATATTTTGCTATATGACCGACCTTGCCACAATTTTAGTAACTATTTGATATACATTCTCTTGCGTAATGACCGTACTTGCCACACCTAAAACATTCCACTTCTGACTTGGACCAATCTCCTTGGCCACTTCTGTCACGTCCACCTTGACCTCGGCCACCTTGTCTTGTGCCTCCAAGACCTCGGCTCTGAGTACTCAGAGTTTCATTCAAATAAAGTTGCGCATGTAATGCTTGATCACGCAGTTCGTGCTTCTTCCTTCTCCTTTGTTCATGGGCCTTCATTTACTCGGAAAGTTCTTGCACTAAAAGAAGTGACAGGTCCTTTGACTCCTCGATGGCGCATATGATGCTCACGAAATCATTTGTCAATGACCTCGAGATATTCTCCACCACTCGGCTTGCTAGCATTGGCTCTCCATTCCTGTCGAGTTGGTTGGCCACCTTCTCTACCCGAGTTATGTACTCGGTTACCTGTTAGGCCTTCAAACTCTCTTATGAGAACTTGAAGTCGGATTTGTCTGACCCGATCGTTCCCTCTGTATGCAACCTCTAGAGTATGCCATGCTTCCTTTGAAGATGCAACATTTGCAATCTTCTTGAACCCTAACCCGTCCACAACATTCTACATGTATACTAGTAAATATAAGTTTTAAATTCCACATCGGATGAAAGTGATTAAGGTAACTAGTATATAAGTAAAATGACACATCAAATCTCATGGGAGGAGATTGCTATCATTCAATATGAGTTTGAAGTCCCACATCGGGTGAAAGTGATTTAGATAACTAGTACATATGTAGAATTGCACATCAAATCTCATGGGGAGGAGATTGTTATCATTCAATAGGACTTTGAAGTCCCACATCGGGTGAAAGTCTCACATCGGGTTGAAGCGATTTAGATAACTAGTATATAAGTAAATTTACACATCAAATCTCATGGAGAGGAGTTTGTTATCATTCCATATGAGTTTAAAGTCCCACATCGGGAAGTGATTTAGATAACTAGTATATGTGTAGAATTGCACATCAAATCTCATGGGGAGGAGATTGTTATCATTCAATATAAGTTTGAGGTCCCACATATGGTGAAAGTGATTTAGATAACTAGTATATAAGTAAAATTAGACATAAAATCTCATGGGGGGAGGTTGTTATCATTTAATGAGTTTGAAGTCCTACATTGAGTGGAAGTGATTTAGATAACTAGTATTTAATTGAAATTACACATCAAATCTCATGGAAAAGAGTTTGTTATTATTCAATGGGGTTGATGTCCCAATCAGGTGAAAGTGATTAATATTATTAGTATATAAGTAAAAACACTCACAAAACTTATTAGGGGCAAAAATGAGTAGTTGGGTCATGGTTATGGACTATAGGTTAGGTTGGGATGTAGCCAACCAAATTTTGGACCAATCTGACTCGTTCGAATTCAAAAGGGCTGACTCGATCAAATTTCAATATGGAGTGTCACTACTTAGTTTGACTGGCTAATATTACACTCATTAAACTTCATAATATACAACAGCTCATTAGTTTTTTAGTATAACTTTAACATTCATTTCAAGCAAATAGCTTTGCAAATGAAATAAAAAATAAAAGACGCATAAGTGCTGCATAGGAAACACTTGTATAGTGCATTCTCGCCGTAACTTCTTTTATCTAAATAAACAACATAATACACAAATATGTAAAATGGTCAACCACACTAGCCATTTCTTTAACGGCATATTGAGAGGTTTTGGGATTTATGTTTAGTTTGATTTTGATGGAACTACATATTAAGAACTGAAATACAAGACTCTATCTTGAAAATCTTTATTGCTTTACAGCCGAAACTCTCCTTATAAATAAGTCTTTTATACACCATGCCAAACCTATCAGATTTGATTAAAAAAGTTAAATAAACAACGTGAAAACCTCCCAAGCCTTGTTCGTTCAATGACTAAGGGTTTTGTGTCTTACATTTTTTTTGGGACAATGAGAAAGTATTTATTTCTACGTAGACAGCAAAAGCATTCTATATCATTCACAACCAGTTGTAAATAATAAATAAGAAACCAAAGCTAAGTCAAGTCTGACATCTCAATCTGTGTCAACATTAATACTTAGTTGATAACTGGTGAACATTTTAAAGTGAAATACTAAAATCCCATCTTTTGTAGCAAGCAATGAGTGTTAGGTTATTGATGACATTACCACCACATCCTTCTTTTGAGCATTCGAAATCCATCATGATCACGTTGAATTTCATATCAGAACTTCAATCGTCCTCAAGTTACAAAATTTAAATACTAATTTCCCGTAGACAACAACATCCACCGCTGCAATGATCAAGAGTGATTGAATATACCCAGCAACTCAAAAAGGTTGAGATAATACCATGACAACAGTGCACAAAACATCTACCAAGTTACTCTAAATTCACTTTTAATAAAATCACATCAATTGATGTTAACTTGGTTCTTTTGTTGGCCTCCATTTGGAAATCTCAGCAATTTAAAGATTGGATTTACTTTTTCAAATTTGAACTTCATGCAAGTTAATTTTCCACTAGACTCTAGATCATATATCAAATTACTTCTATTTTAATATAATTAAGAAGAAAATGACAAAGACAAAAACTTACAATTTAGCAATTGAAGATATCTCAATTTAGTAATATTCTATAATTTATTTACACTTAACCGTGGCCTATCTTTCAGAACTTTCACTGATTATTCATTTGTGTTTTTTATCAGTTTATTTGTGTGCTTTAACTCGGTCATTAATAGCAAATTAATGAAACAAGAAGTACTTTAATCTTCACACCAAGACCAAACCCGAAAATTAAATTTTGGATCTCTTCCATTTTGTACATTGCTGCTTCATCCCTCCTTTTAATATTCAGAATCTTACCCCTCAGAGGGAGAATGGCCTGCATCAAATATGCTATGATAAATAGATGCACTTACATAACTCCAAATAATTCTGATAAAGTGCTCTACATGTCAGTAAACAAAATTCAAGTGATTAGATACAAGAAGTAGAAAAATAAGCGTTAGTAGTATGAAAACCACATTCTCAATTTTATATTTCCACTCATCACAACATTACCTTAGTTATAATGTTTTCTTACACTCAAAAGGTAACATAAAGCTTTAATGACAACAACAAAACCAATGAGTGTGTTCGTCTGTCATGGCCTGAGAACTCAATCTTTTAGGCAATGTTATCAAATTGAGATTTCAGTTGTAAATCGCCAAGCATATTTTTGAATCATGAATCACCTTTAACAATAAAGATTTCTGCAATATAATGGCAAAGAACATTCAATTCAAAGCACATTGTCCCCTCATCAAAAAGATTTGCAGAAACATAAGCTAATTTGACATGAATCAGATCCACGTACAAAAAACTTTAGAAAATCAAAATACTATATTTACTGCAATAATATCATTATATAGGGGGCATATAATCTTTGATTTAGATGAGAGAATATCCTTTAATTATGTATAATAAGTCTCTTGTTTTTCAAGGTTTCTAAACCACACACGCAACTCTAGTGACTTTTCTGACAACGTTCTGACAACTACCCACCTAGTTCAGTTTTAAATATTTTGCTACATCCATCGATGTTTTTTTTTTTACATTTTACATGGTTATCTTCCAAAATTGGACTCAACGCAAATTATAGGACTTTCAAAATTGGAAGCACATATGTCACATGTGATCAATATAAAAAGTTTCATGAAATATTTTAAGGGAACAAATTTGCATATGCATGTATAAATTTTACTAAGAATAAAAATTTCGAACTACACTTAATCAATTCAATTTAGGATATCCACTTCTTCCAATTTCATTTGGACTTTGTACCAAATATCAAAATTTGAAGTACAAGTCCAACTCAAAATTAAATTTTGATAGAAAAATAAATTTGAGTTCCGTAAATTTAATAAAGGGCTCAAAAACCAATTAAACAAAAAAATCATATTCCCACCAGGCCAACAAACCATCAAAAGAAACAAAGAATTCATCAACAGCAACTCAAAATTTTCTTATGCGAACAAAAAAAGTCAAAGTCCACTTTGACAATTCCTTTTATGACGGGACAACTAAAAATATATCCATATGGATTTTCACAGTGAATTAAGAAAATCAAAGTATGATTCGATAATTGCAGGTAGAACAACTCAAAATATATCCTTATGAAACTTGCAATGTGTACGAAAAAGACAAAGTGTAATTTGAAGCCATAATTTCAACTCAGATTCTAAGAGTGAATAAAACAATTACAAAATATGATGATCATAAATTTAATATAAAGCCAAATTATAATCTGACAATTCCACACGAAATTAGGCTCGATAACTAAACATTTTCATCTTGCAAAATGATTCAAAGTATTAACTCGGATATGTTCATAATTTATCCTAACTATGAAAACATATTTTGAATTTTGCTCCCTCAATATAAATGTAGTTGCACACTCAAGTTACACAAACAATATTCCAATATTAAACTCTTATCATTCAGACTCAAGAAATAGTCATAAATAGAATAAGACATTCATCTCGCAACTGAATTATGAGTAAGAAATCAAATATAAGCATCTGAATTTTGTATTGGGAATAAAAACAATTTTATAGGCTTTCAAAATTAGACTTTAACAATTCAAAGGAACAACTTCAATACCCACCTAATGTCAAAGTGCACTTTAACAATTCTTTTTATGACGGGACAACTAAAAATATTCTCATATGGAATTTGCACAGTGAACTAAAAAAATCAAACTATGTTTCGATAATTCCAAGTGGGACAACTCAAAATATATCCTTTGACATTAAGAAATTGTCAAAATTAGAATAAAGCATTTATCTCACAAGTGAATTATGAGAAACGAATCAAACATAAGCATATGAAATTTGCATTTGGACAAAGATAGCTAAAAAATACATCAACAATCCGAATAACAAGAGCCAACTCAATTTTCTCATGTGAAAAAAGAAAGTCAAAGTGCACTTTGACAATTCTTTTTATGACGGGACAACTAAAAATGTTTCTATATGGAATTTGCACAGTGAACTAAAAAATCAAAGTGCGATTCGATAATTCCAGGTGGAATAACTCAAAATAAACCCGTATGCAACTTGCACAGTGAACCAAAAAAGCAAAGTGCTATTTGATAGTTCCATTTAGGGTGTATAACTAAACCTTTCAAAATTGGAGCCATAATTTCAACTCTGATTTTAAGAGCAAATGAAACAATATATCTTTAAGGTGTCAAATCCTTACAAAGATCAATAACAATTTATGTTGGCAATAAATTCAATATAAAAACAGATTGTAATATGAGAATTTCACACGAAATTAGGCTCGCAAACCATTATTGTTTCTTTTGATAACTAACCACTTTCATCTTGTAAAAAGATTTAAACTGTTAACTCGGGATATACTCATACCTTGTCATGACTATGAATGCATATTTCAACTTTTGCTCCCTCAATCTCAGTGTGGTTGCACACCCAGTTACATATCCAATATTTCAATTGTAATCTTTCAATATCATTTGGGCTCAATAAATTGTCAAAAATAGAATAAAACATTCATCTTGTAAGTGAATTATGAGCAATGAATCAAATATAAGCATATGAATTTTGCATTGGAATTCACACATTGAACCAAGATAATTAAAGGGTAAATTAAGAATTTCATGTGGTCTAACTCAAAATATGCCCTTACAGAACTTACAATGTGATCCAAAATAATCAAAGTGTTATTCGACAATTTCATTTTTGGTGGTTGCCCAACTCAAGTTATAGGACTTTCAAAATTAGAGCCACAATATCAACTCCAATTTGAAAAGTTAATAAACGAATATATCTATAAGTTCTCAAATACATACAAAGATAAAAAAACAATCTTTGTTACCCATAAATTTAGTATAAAGCCCAATTGTAATCTGTCAATTTCACACAAAATGATGCTCACAAACCATCATTGCTTCTTGTGATAGTTAAAATTTTTCATCATGTAAAACGATTCAAAGTGTTAACTCAGATATAGTCATCTTCTATTCTGACTATGAATAAATAATTTAAATTGTACTCCCTCAGTTTCAATGTGGATGCACACCCAAGTTACTAAGTCAATATTTCAGTTATAATATCTCAATATCATCCAAGCTCAAGAAAGGGCCATACAGAAAATAATGCATTTATTTTGCAATTGTATTATAAGCAAGAACTCAAATATAAGCATGTGAAATTTACATTCCAATAAAAGGAATTTTATAGGGCTTTCAAAACTGGAGGCACAATTTCAAGTCAAGTTATAGAGCTTTCAAAGTTGGAGGAACAATATCAACTCATTTAATATCGGAGGGACATTATCATGCAGTTTTCTAGTGTGCATAAAACAACATATCTACAGGATGTCAAATCAATACAAGGATCAATAATATATTTCTAAGCAACAACTCAAATATAAGCATCTAAAGTTTTCATTCAGATGTAAAATTACAAAAAAAAAACACGTTGAAAAGAATTGCAAAAAAAGGAGTCAATGTTACCTGGCTTGAAGATGGTACAACAATGAGAAGAAAACTTTGCTTAAGGACAGCAAATACAAGGAGGTTGGATCTGCAGAGAAGCAATATCATTAAGAATGCAGTAATAACACAATAAAGAACTAAAATTTCAACCGATAATGGTATATTTGTACACTAAAATAAACGATTAAAAAGTGAATTGCTTAGAATGAATAATTATGAACTTCTAACACATGTAATAAACATTTATCGTATCTCAAGAATTAAATTGACACGAATAATATAATATGAACATCAAACATTTATAAAGAAACATAAATGTGCTTTAAAAATTAACCTACTTGAAGAACAAAATAATTTGTTCCACTTCCCTTTCCTTTTAAATTCCTTTCACCACACTTCCAGCCAAATTCAACAATAATTTATAAATTGAATAAAAAAACTCAGAAAAAGAATAGAATTTATAGAATGGACATTCTTTGTCACCTTTATGTTCTATATCTAGGTTTCATTATTTGAAATCATTTACATGTTTTTAATAATGAGAGAACCATATCTTTTAATATGTTAATTGCATAGTTTACCTTACTAGAACTGCCTTGACCAAACACTTCCATGCTTTTTGTCCGAGAAGGAATAACCTACAGCAAGGTAAATTTTTCATTCTGCAATTTTTCATTCGTACCTAGGGTGCAACGAAGCATAGATGGATAAATATACAGAAAAAGAAATAACAGACTTGTATATCAAAGCTTTCTTTCGCAACAATAAGATGTGATCCTTAAATTCATGTTCAACACAACTAATCTTTTACTCAAGTGATGTGGTTTCGCTCTAACATTCACTAAATAATCCATTAAATATACAATCACATAATTCTAATCATAATATCACACTTACATTTCTAACCAAAATAAGAACACATCACAATTATTCTACAAGATTTAAACATATTTCTGAATAATATAATCCTAAGTTCAAGAATTCATATCTAATTCATAAAAAATCATGCACTAAAATTCATCACTATATTAATCTAAAAAAAAAATTCTAATCCCAACAAAAATTAAGGTTATTACCCTCTATAATCCTAAATATCAACAAACTCCAATCAATACAAAAGTGAAGTTGTCCCACTAAAAAAAATATTACCATTAAATTTATGGAAAAAGGTTTAGGAGAACCACCATTTTCTGAATACTCCTAACACGTCACAATTTTAGTGCCAAATACTAACTAAGACCACCTACTCACGCATAATCACAGATAACTCAAAGTCTCTTTTGCAAGCTTGTTCACAAGTTAAACCTACTAAATTTTCCAATTTAGTAAATCATTAGAAATGTATAATTTTCCCAAATTCATTAGAAAAAAATCTCTCTCCAAATTTCTAACAGAAACATGTAACTTTCACAAATTAACGACTTGTTTTTCACTATCTGTTCCACTAGTGAAAACAACTAAAAATACAAATTCACAGTTAATTCTTAGAAACTTACCTTCTATCTATTATGGCCCACACCACCTCTTATAAAAAATACATTCACGTAAAATAACAATACATTCACATAAAAATACCAATCTCTAAGAATATGCCAATATTTCTAAATTTACATTCACTAATAATCAATTAACTACATCATCACACTCAGAAATATTGACAAGGTCTTAATACTCATAGACAATTACAAATACTACACTAACGAAATGAACATATTATTAAGGAGTAACTCATATTAAAAACAACACTCAAAGGTATGTGATAATCAAACCGATGTTCAACACGACCAAATTTTCGCTTGAGTGATATGACTTCACTCTAAGATTAACTAAATTGCTAACAATATCTTTGTATTCTTACACAAATCTAAACATACAATCACAAAATTGAAAATATATTTGTAGGTTGTCAAATAAATACAAGGCTCAAAAACATATTTGTAAACAACAACTCAAATACAAGCATCTAAATTTTCAATGTAAATAAAACAAATTTGAAGGGATACCAAACTTGGTGACCAAGCACAATCCCCGCATATGGTAATCAAAAAGAACAAATTTTCAATCTACTGTAAAATTAATACAAACAAATGGATGAAAGGAATTATGACAAAGGAAGTCAACGTTACCTGACTTGAAGATTGTACAAAATTGAGAATAAGATTAAGCTAAGAGCACAACAATTATAAAGTATGTTGGAACTTCTGTGAAGCAACATTGTCAAGAAGGTTATAACATAACAACAAACAAAAGTTCTAACAAGCAAATGTTATATATTAACAAACCAAATTAAATTAACACAATTAGGTCACAAGACATAACAGATCTTCCAAAATACGATACTAACTCGAAGAACTCATACCAAATTTTCAAAAGTCATTCAATGTAAATTCAGCACTCAATTACACACGGAAAAATCTAATTACAACAATAATTAACACATCTATCATCATATATTAACTTAAATATAAACCCATCTTTCGAGAGCACCACTAAGAAAACAACAAAAATACTGACCTAGGCTAACAATTGTGATACAATTACAAATACAGATTTGGCGAAATTTACATCCTACTAGCAACTAGGCTGTACAACAACAAAAAGACATTGGAAGCTCTAATTCATTTCCAACATGAACAATTTCTCGCTCAATCGATGTGTGGTCGATTCACTTACTAATGCAATAACTATAGAATCATATTCTAAGACAACTTTAATTCTACAATCACACTTACACACTTAACCAACATATAAACACGTAACGGATATAGCAAAAGAAAATCTAAATTCAAGAATTCATATTTAAATCCCAAACCATCATTCACTATAAAATCAGTTGAAATTTAATCTAATGACAAACAATTACAGATCCTACATTCACATAATTGTCATATAAAAACAACATTCAAAGAAATGAGATCATGTTAAACACGACCACACTTTTGCATAATTTATATGGTTTCACCATAAGATTAACCATAACGCTAACTACATCACCGCACTCTTACAAAATTCTAATCAATATAATCACAGTTAAAATTTCTAATTAGAATAATATTTTATCACAATTAGGCTAGAAGACATAACATATATCCCAAAAATACAATTCCAATTTGAAGAAGTTGTACCTAATTCTAAAAAAATCCTTCACTAGAAATTCAACATTAAATCATTCCAGCAAAATTCATCACATAATAATTCTCTGCAAAAATCACTAATGGAACTAACACACTCAACTAATGACTAACAAATATAAAATAATAAATTAAATTTACACTATTCCTAACATTCACATTAACTACAATCACTTTTCGCTCAAGCGATATAAACTTTCTTCAAGACTCACCAAGAAATCCTATAACTACATCGTCAATTTATTATGCAAGAACAATCACAAATACTGCATAAACAACATTGACATATTATTAATGACTAACAAAATTTAAAAAAGTAATACATTCAACAAGACCACTTAATTGCTCAAGCACTATCGTTCTACTCTAATAAAAGATAAGTGATCTTCAAACCCATGTACATAAAAACCACATTTTCACTTGAGTGATATGTTTTCACCCAAAGATTAACTAAAACGCTAACTACATTACCATAATCTTACACAATTTTAAACATACAACCACACTTAAATTGCTTACAACCAAATTAACTTGCCAGGACCCAACACCTAACAGATCCTCTAAAATACAATACTAACTTGAAGAACTCATACCTAATTCTTCAAAAAACATTCAATGTAAACACCACACATAATTACTCGTAGTTAAATCTAGTTACAACAATAATTAAGACTACTATCATCCTCTATTAGAGCAAATATAAACAATATTTTGTAAGCAACACTAAGAAAACAAGCATCATCAAATCTATTACAAATGTTTACGAGAACCTTTTCTTACATTGCTTTGACATGTAAAACTATTAGAGAAAAATATTGACCTAGTCTAACTACTGCAATACAATTGCAAATACAAATTTGGCGAAATTTACATACTACTAGCAACTAGGCTATACAACAACAACAAAACATTGGAAGCTCTAATTCAGTTTTAACATGAATAATTTCTCGCTCAATCGATGTGTGGTCGATTCACTTACTAATGCAATAACTTTAGAATAATATTCAAAGACAACTTTAATTCTACAATCACACTTACACCTCTAACAAACATATAAACACGTCATATATAACGGATATAACAAAAAATTCTAAATTCAAGAATTCATGTTTAAATCCCAAAACATCATTCACTACAAAATCAACAGAAATTTAGTCTAATTGCAAACAATTACAGATCTTACATTCACGGAATTGCCATATAAAAACAACATTCAAAGATATGAGATCACGTTCAACACAACCACACTTTTGCATAATTCATATGGTTTCACCATAAGATTAACCATAACGCTAACTACATCACCGACTCTTACAAAATTCTAATCAATATAATCACTCTTAAAATTTCTAATTAGAATAATACTTTATTACAATTAGGCTAGAAGACATAAAAGATATCTCAAAAATACAATTTTAATTTGAAGAACTTGTACCTAATTCTTCAAGAATCCTTCACTAGAAATTCAGCATTCAATCATTCCAACCAAGTTTGTCACATAATAAATCTGTGCAAGAATCACTAATGGAACTGACACACCAAAACTAATGACTAACAAATATAAAAATATAAATTAAAGTTACACTATTCCTAACATTCATGTTAACGACAATCAATTTTCGCACAAGCAATATAAACTTTCTTCAAGACTCACCAAGAAATCCTATAACTACATCATCAATTTCTTACGCAACAACAATCACAAATACCGCATAAACAACATTTACATATTATTAACGACTAACAAAATTTAAAAAAGAAACACATTCAACAAGACCACTTAATTGCTCAAGCACTATCGTTCCACTCTAATAAAAGATAAGTGATCTTCAAACCCATGTACATAAAAACCACATTTTTGCTTCTGTGATAGGTTTTCACCCAAAGATTAACTAAAACGCTAACTACATCACCATAATCTTACACAATTTTAAACATACAACCACACTTAAATTGCTAAAAACCAAATTAACTTGTCAGGATCCAATACGTAATAGATCCTCCAACATACAGCACTATTTTGAAGAACTCATACCTAATTCTTCAAAAAGCATTGAATGTAAACACACCACACAATTACTCATAGTTAAGACAACTATCATCCTCTATTAGAGTAAATATAAACAATATTTTGTAAGCACCACCAAGAAAACCTGCACCACCAAATCTATTGTATAGGTTTACAAGAACCTTTTTTTTCCTAATCGCTTGTGAAATGTAAAATCCTTAAAGAAAACTATTGACCTAGTCTAACAATTGTAATACAATTACAAATACAGATTAAGCGGAATTTACATACTACAAGCAACTAGAATATACAACAACAAAAGAAACATTGAAAGTTTTAACTCATTTTGAAAATGAACAATTTCTCCCTCAATCAATGTGTGGTCAATTAACTAACTAATACAATAGCTATATAATTATATTCCAAAACAACTTTAATCCTACAATCACACTTACACTCCTAACCAACATATAAACACGTCATATAAATCAGATATAAAAAATAATAATTCTAAATTTCAGAATTCATATTTAATTCCCAAAACATCATTCACTATAATATCAACTGAAATTAATCTAATTACAAACAATTACAGATCTTACATTGACAGAATTGACAAATAAAAACAACATTGGAATATATGAGATTATGTTCAACACGACCAAACTTTTCCATAATTTATATCATTTTACTATATGATTAACTAAATCGCTGACTACTTCACCGCACTCTTAGAAAATATTAATCATGTAATCACCGTTAAATTCCTACCTATGGTAATCAAACATGACAAGTTTTGAATCTAATGTAAAATTACTAAAACAAAAGGTGGTTGAAAAGAATTATGACAAAGAGAGTCAAAGGTACCTGACTTAAAGATGGTACAACATCGAGAATATGGTTAAGCAAATAGGTTGGAACTTTAAAGGTACCAGGCTTAAAGATGGTACAAATAGCTTGGAACTTCAAAAAGACAACATCGTTATGAAGGTTGTAGCATAACATAAAACTAAAATGCTAACAAGAAAATGGTATATATTCATAAACCCCAATAAAAAGTTAAAAAGTCAATAAGTTAGAATGAATAATTCAAAATTTCTAACACATGTAACAAATATTTATCATACCTCGAGCAGTAAATTTATGGAAGGAACATAGTATAAACATCAAGCGGTTATAAAGTTATAAAGAAACATAAATTTGATTTAAAAATTTATGTTTAAATTTTTCTCACCACAATTATATTCTTCTCATAATATTCTTCTCACCACAATCATAAGTTCAAGAATTCATAACTAATTCACCAAAAATAATTCACTAACAATTCAACATATATTATAAGGGACAACTTTGATATACACATCTTAAATTTGTAAACATAGTCAAGACTCTAAGTGTATTATGTCTATTACACTAAAAATGAACAGCCAACTCATATTATAAAAATGATTCAAACAGTTAACTCGAATATACTCGTACCTTGTCATAATTATGAATACATATTTCAAATTTTCGTCCCTCAGTCTCAATGTGGTTGCACACCCAATTACACAGCGAATATTCTAATTGTAATCTCAATATCATTCGGACTCAAGAAATTGTCAATAATAGAATAAATCATTCATCTCGCAAGTGAATTATGGGCAACGATTCAAATATAAGCATATGAAATTTGCATTGGGACAAAAATAGCTAAGGAATACATCAGCAGTCCGAATAAAAGGAGGCAACTCAATTTTCTCATGCGAACAAAGAAAGTCAAAGTGCACTTTGACAATTCTTTTTATGACGGGACAATTAAAAATATTCCCAAATGGAATTTGCACATTGAACTAAGAAAATCAAAGTGCGATTTGATAATTCCAGGTGGGATAACTCAAAATATACCCGTATGAAACTTGCACAGTGAACCAAAAAAGCAAAGTGCAATTTGATAGTTCCATTTAGGGTGTATACCAAAACCTTTCAAATTTGGAGCCACAATTTCAACTCTGATTTTAAAAGTGAAGGAAACAATATATCTTAAAGGTGTCAAATCCTTACAAAGATCAATAACAATTTATGTTGCCAATAAATTCAATATAAAAACATATTGTAATATGAGAATTTCGCACGAAATTAGGCTCACAAACCATCCTTGTTTCTTTTGATAACTAACCATTTTCATCTTGTAAAAAGATTTAAACTGTTAACTCGGGATATACTCATACCTTGTCATGACTATGAATGCATATTTCAACTTTTGCTCCCTCAGTCTCAGTGTGATTGCACACCCAAATACACAATGAATATTCTAATTGTAATCCCAATATCATTCGGACTCAAGAAATTGTCAATAATAGAATAAATCATTCATCTCGCAAATGAATTATGGGCAACGATTAAAATATAAGCATATGAAATGTGCATTGGGACAAAGATAGCTAAGGAATAGATCAGCAGTCCGAATAACAAGAGGCAACTCTATTTTCTCATGCGAACAAAGAAAGTCAAAGTGCACTTTGACAATTCTTTTTATGACGGGACAATTAAAAATATTCCCATATGGAATTTGCACAGTGAATTAAGAAAATCAAAGTGCGATTTAATAAATCCAGGTGGGATAACTCAAAATATACCCGTATGAAACTTGCACAGTGAACCAAAAAAGCAAAGTGCTATTTGATAGTTTCATTTAGGGTGTATAGCTAAACCTTTCAAAATTGGAGCTACAATTTCAACTTTGATTTTAAGAGCGAATGAAACAATATATCTTCAAGGTGTCAAATCCTTACAAAGATCAATAACAATTTATGTTGGCAATAAATTCAATATAAAGCCAGATTGTAATCAAAGAATTTCACACGAAATCAGGCTACAAACAATCGTTGTTTCTTGTGATAACTAACCATTTTCATCTTGTAAAAAGATTAAAACTGTTAACTCGGGATATACTCATACCTTGTCATGACTATGAATGCATATTTCAACTTTTGCTCCCTCAGTCTCAGTGTGGTTGCACACCCAATTACACAGTGAATATTCTAATTGTAATCTCAATATCATTCGGACTCACGAAATTGCCAATAATAGAATAAATCATTCATCTCGCAAGTGAATTATGGGCAACGATTCAAATATAAGCATATGAAATTTGCATTGGGACAAAGATAGCTAAGGAATACATAGTAGTCTGAATAACAAGAGGCAACTCGATTTTCTCATGCGAACAAAGAAAGTCAAAGTGCACTTTGACAATTCTTTTTATGACGGGACAATTAAAAATATTCCCATATGGAATTTGCACAGTGAACTAAGAAAATCAAAGTGCGATTTGTTAATCCAGGTGAGATAACTCAAAATATACTCGTATGAAACTTGCACAGTGAACCAAAAAAGCAAAGTGCTATTTGATAGTTCCATTTAGAGTGTATACCTAAATCTTTCAAAATTGGAGTCACAACTTCACTTCTGATTTGAAGAGCGAATGAAACAATATATCTTTAAGGTGTCAAATCCTTTCAAAGATCAATAAAAATTTATGTTGGCAATAAATTAAATATAAAGCCAGATTGTAATCTGAGAATTTCGCACAAAATTAGGCTACAAACAATTGTTGTTTCTTGTGGTAACTAAATATTTTTATCTTGTAAAAAGATTCAAACTGTTAACTAGGGATAAACTCATACCTTGTCATGACTATGAATACATATTTCAATTTTTGCTCCCTCAGTCTTAGTGTGGTTGCACACCAATTACATATCCAATATTCCAATTATAATTTTTCAATATCATTCGAGCTCAAGAAATTGTCAAATATAAGAATATAAATTTTGCATTGGAATTCGCACATTGAACCCCAAGATAATTAAAGGGTAAATAGAGAACTTCAGGTGGTCTAACTCAAAACATGCCCTTACAGAACTTACAATGTGCTTCAAAATAATCAAAGTGTTATTTTACAATTTCATTTTTGGTGGTTGCCCACCTCAAGTTGTCAAATACATACAAAGATAAAAAACAATCTTTGTTACCCATAAATTTAGTATAAAGCCCAATTGTAATCTATCAATTTCACACAAAATGATGCTCACAAACCATCATTGCTTCTTGTGATAGTTAAAATTTTTCATCATGCAATAGGATTCAAAGTGTTAACTCAAATATAGTCATCTCCTATCCTGACTATGAATAAATAATGTTACATCATTATTCTTGTGCTCCCTCAGTCCCAATGTGGATGCACAGCCAAGTTATTAAGCCAATATTTCAGTTATAATATCTCTATCATCCAAGCTCAAGAAAGTGTCATACACGGAATAATGCACTTATTTTGCAATTGTATTATAAGAAACAACTCAAATATAAACATATGAAATTTGCATTCCAAATGAAAGGAATTTCATAGGGCTTTCAAAATTGGAGGCAAAATATTAACTCAAGTTATAGAGCTTTCAAAGTTGGAGGAACAATATCAACTCATTTAATATCGGAGGGACATTATCACGCAGTTTTCTAGTGTGCATAAAACAACATATCTACAAGATGTGAAATCAATACAAGGATCAATAATATATTTCTAAGCAACAACTCAAATATAAGCATCTAAAATTTTCATTCTGATGTAAAATTACAAAAAAAAAAAAACACGTTGAAAATAATTGCAAGAAAAAGAGTCAATGTTACCTATGGTACAACAATGAGAAGAAAACTTTGCTTAAGTACTGCAAATACAAGGACGTTGGAACTGCAAAGAGACAATATCGTTAAGAATGCAGTAACAACCCAATAAAGAACTAAAATTTCAATTGACTAATGGTATATTTGTACACTAAAATAAACAGTTAAAAAATGAATTGGTTAGAATGAATAATTATGAACTTCTAACACATGTAATAAACATTTATCATATCTCAAGAATTAAATTGACATGAACACTATAATGTGAACATCAAACATTTATAAAGAAACATAATTTTGTTTTCAAAATTAATCTACTTGAAGAACAAAATAATTTGTTCCACTTCCCTCTTTCACCACACTTCCAACCAAATTCAACAATAATTTATAAATTGAAAAAAAAAACTCACAAAAGGAAGAGAATTTATAGAATGGACATTCTTTGTCACCTTTACGTTCTATTTCTAGGTTTCATTATTTGAAATCATTTACATGTTTTTAATAATGAGAGAACCATATCTTTTAATATGTTAATCGCATAGTTTACCTTACTAGAACTGCCTTGACTAAACACCTCCATGCTTCTTGTAGAAGGAATAACCAATAAAAAGGTAAATTTTTCATTCTGCAATTTTTCATTCGTACCTAGGATGCAACGAGGCATAGATGGATAAATATATAGAAAAAGAAATAACAGACTTGTATATTTCATTCCTAGGATGCAACGAGGCATAGATGGATAAATATATAGAAAAAGAAATAACAGACTTATATATTTCATTCGCAACCATGAGATGTGATTCTTAAATTCATGCTCAACACAACCAATCTTTTACTCAAGTAATGTGGTTTTGCTCTAACATTCACTAACAAATTCATTAAATATACAATCACATAATTCTAATCATAATATCACACTTACATTCCAAACCAATATAATAACACATCACAATTATTCTACAGGATATAAACATATTTCTGAATAATATAATCCTAAGTTCAAAAATTCATAACTAATTCATCAAAAATCATTCACTAAAATTTATCACTATATTAATCTAAAAAAAAATTATAATCCCAACAAAAATTAAGAAGATTATCACCCTCTATAATCCTAAATATCAACAAATTCAAATCAATACAAAAGTGAAGTTGTCCCACTAATTTTAGTGGCAAATACTAACAAAGTCCACCTACTCATGCACACAGATAACTCAAAAAGTCTCTTTTGCAACCACATTGAGACTGAGGGAGTAAAATTTGAAATATATATTTATAGTCGCGATAATGTATGAGAATATCTGAGTTAACACTTTGAATCATTTTGCAAAATGAAAATGTTTAATTATCACAAGAAACAATTATAGTTTGCGAGTCTAATTTCGTGTGGAATTGTCAGATTACAATTTGGATTTATTTTAAATTTATGATCAACAAAACTTTTTTTTTTTTGTATGAATTTGACATCCTATAGAACTATTATTTTATTCGCTCTTAGAATCTGAGTTCTAATTCTGGTTTTAATTTTAAAAACCTTATTACCTTAGTTAAGCATACACCATCAATGGAACTGTTAAATAACACTTTGTTTTTTTGGTTCATAGTGCACAGCACGTTCTATAAGGATATATTTTGAGTTATCTCACTTGAAACTATCATATCGCACATTGATTCTCTTAATTCACTGTGCAAAATTACTATGGGTATATTTTTAGTTGTCATATACTTTGACTTTATTTGTTCACATGAGAAAATTGAGTTGTTGCTATTTGATATGCTTATATTTGATTTGTTTCACATAATTCATCAGACCAGTGAAAAGCAATAATCCAAATCTAAACATTTGAAATTTGTGTTGGGACAAAGATAGCTAAATAATTCATCAAGAGTTCAAATAACAAGAGACAACTCAATTTTCTCATGTGAACAAATAAAGTCAAAGTGCACTTTGACAATTCTTTTTATGAAGTGACAACTAAAAATATACTCATAATGATTTTGCACAACGAACCAGAAAATCAAAGTGTGATCTGATAATTTTAAGTAGAACAACTCAAAATATACTTTTATGAAACGTGCACTGTGAACCAAAAAAGCAAAGTGTTATTCAACAGTTTCATTTAGGATGTATACCCAATTCAAGTAATAGAACTTTCAAATTTAAAGTCACAATTTCAACTCATTCTAAGAGCAAATAAAACAATAGTTCTGTAAGATGTCAAATCCATACAACGATAAATAACAATTTATGTTTACCATAAATTCAATATAAATCAAAATTATAATTTGACAATTTCACACGAAATTAGACTCGAAAATCATAATTGTTTCTTGTGATAACGAAACATTTTCATCTTACAAAATGATTCAAAGTATTAACTCGAATATACGCATACCTTGTGATGACTATGAATACATATTTCAAATTTTGCTCTCTCAGCCTCAATGTGGTTGCACACCTAGTCACACAATGAAAATTGTAATCTCAATATAATTCAGACTCAAAAAATTGTAAAAAATAGAATAAAGCATTCAACTCGCAAGTGAATTATGAGCAACAAATCAAATATAAGCATAAGAAATTTGCATTGGGAAAAAGATAGCTAAAGAATACATAAGTAGTTCAAATAACAAGAAGCAACTCAATCAAAGAAAGTCAAAGTGCACTTTGACAATTGTTTTTATGATAGAACAACTAAAAATATTCTCATATGAAATTTGCACAGTGAACTAGAAAAATCAAAGTACGAATCGATAATTTCAGGTGGGATAACTCAAAATATACTCGTATGAAACTTGCATAGTGAAATCTGAGAATTTCGCACAAATTAGCATCACAAACCATCGTTATTTCTTGTGATAACTGAACATTTTCATCTTGTAAAAAGATTCAAAGTGTTAAGTCAGATATACTCATACCTTATCCTAACTATGAATACATATTTCAAAATTTCCTACCTCAATCTCAGTGTGCTTGCACAACCAAGTTACACATCGAATATTTCAATTGTAATCTTTCAATATCATTCGAACTCAATAAATAGTCATAAATAAAATAAAACATTCATCTCGCAGCTAAATTATGAACAACAAATCAAATATGAGCATATGAAGATTTGAAGCACATATAAAGACTCACCATATTGATAGCTTCATGTCTTGTGATATTTCCAATCTCGTTTTCCAGCTTTAAAAATTCATGGGACCTGCAAGAATTAACTTAATCAGAGCAACAATAGACATAACATTTCAATTTATTAGTTGGCTTGGCAGTATCATTTTCATGTATTGTGTGAATACAAGAACAAGAATGCCCAATCATTTGTTAATTTAAGAATGTCTATTGATTGGTCCCAAACCACTTCTCTAGAGGGAAAAAACCATGTAAAACAGTATACCAGTCAACATTATATCATTACAATAATAAGTTTGAAAAAATAAAAAAGAATGTTAGTGAAGAACAATGACACAACCCCAGTTTATTTTATACTTTCTCTAATTTTTAAAAAACAAAATGTTGATGAATCTTCTTCCAACTTTTATCATCCAAAAATAAGAATAATAATAATAACAATATATTTCCATTTAAATAGGAAACGAAAATCGAAAATATCATAACAGTATTAAAGCAAAATGGCTTATTTAACATCAATTTTGACAATGGTAGAAAAATCTCTAATACGATAAACTTAGTTTGGGAAGGAAATACAATCTCATCTTTACACGTATTAGAGCAAAATGGCTTATTTAACATCAATTTTGACAATGGTAGTAAAAACCCTAATACGATAAACCTAGTTTGGGAAGGAAATACAAAAAAGACATGAAGTAATTCCATCTTTACACGTACATCATCTTATCTCAGGAAATTATGTATAGCTACTAAAATTTTATAGGAAGGAAAATGATAAACAACGAATATTAAAAAAAGCTGAGAGTACAAATATATAAGAAAAGGCTAGAGAGACGAATTTAAAAAGAAAATAATGCTTGATGGTTGTAGTGGATATGTCATGATGCCATAATTATTAAGTCATTCAACACGTAAAATTTGGTAATAATGCATTAACTTAAATTGTGTCGAACGACTAGGGGATTATCAAGAGTAAATTTTTCAATATCTATAGAACTTTATCAGAGAGAAAATTGATTAGAAAAAAACAAAAAATATCCCTATAACTAAGGCCAATCTCTCATTACATTATGTAAATCGCAATCTTGCATATTCTCATTGTTCTTCTATCAAGGAAACACTACCAGATGAAACAAAGTTGCGAAGAATTTTGAACAGACATGGTTTTGTTATCTCTCACCCGCACCATTTCTTCCTTATTGAAACTATTCTAGCTGGCTTCGATGGCAAACCAATTTAAATTACATGACACCAAACCAACAAACTTTTGATAAATCATCAATTAAAGGGATATTCTAATCTCAAATTCTGCGGTAGTATGCAAAATTTTTGAAAAGGCCGTAATGCAAACTATCTTATCAGCATAATTAACATTAAATAATTCATTCCAAAAACAAATCCAAAATTAAGGCCTGAATTGAAAATTAAAGTATAGACGTAAAAGAAACTATCAATTCAAAACTCCTTACCATACTCAAGTTGAAATACAAATCCACTTATATGAAATAAGGTCAAAAAGACAGAAAGAAAAATTGTTTAACAGGGTTTCGCACAACACAGAAGCCTAAACTCCTAATTCATTGATCCAGAAAAATTGCTACCTTCGAAAGCTTAGGCAGTGGTAGCCGCTCCTCTCTTCCTGGGTGCAGCTTCGGTACCTGATTCAAAACTACCACGTTAGCAAAAACCCTAAACCAAAACCCAAAAGTAAACACTCAAATACTTAAACCGATTATACCCTCTCTGAAGCCGCTCTTGAATCTGCGAGGCACGTGACGCAGATACCTCATTCTTCCCGTTCCAGTGGTCTTCCTCCTAATGGCCTTGACGCTCCAGTTATCTGAAACCATCGACCAATCAAGAACAAATCTTTAACACAAACCCTAAATTTAATAAGTAAAAGAGTTACATTTTCTGGAGGTGGAGACTGCGACGGCCACATCTGACACAGAGGGTGTGGGTCTAGTTCCTCCTCTTACCAAACTCCCTGTTCCCTTCCCCTGCACTCATGCAAAATCCAAACACCATCAGAATCAGATTCATATCATGTCTACACAGTAAACGTAAAAAGACAATACCATTGATTGTAGCCGTTGGGCAGAAACCCAGTTGCCTGAGAGAATTTATATGAAAACTAAGGGTCTTTCTTCCTACACCTCCAAGCATTTCTTCTGCACCTCCAAAAAATCTTAAAATTCCCAAAATACCCTTTGACCATTTAAAGAAACGCACGGACATCACACCCCCAAAAATACTTCCGGATGTCGACTTCCGGAAATCAAAATATATGACTTCCGAAAGTCAAAAATCATCACCGGAAGTCGACTTCCGGAAGTCAAAAATCATCACCGGAAGTCGACTTCCGGAAATCAAAAATCATCACCGAAAATCGACTTCCGAAATCAAAAAAAATTACGGAAGTCGACTTCCGTATATAAAAAAAAAAAATTTATTTTATTTAATTTTTTAAAACACGTATACAAAATTATAAAACATTTAAATTTAAAAAAGATTACTTTAAAAATTAAAAAAATAATAAATAATAAAATTACTAAATAAAAAATTAAAAAACAAAATTAAAATATAATTTAAATTCAAATAATAAAACTTTAAATAATTTAAAAATGAAAAAAAAATATTATATATATATATATATATAAAACGGAAGTCGGACTTCCGTAGATATATACAAACGGAAGTCGACTTCCGGTATTAAAAATTATAAAACATATATATTTTATAAAGTTTTATTATTATAATTTAAATTATTTTTGAATTTTATTTTTACTTTTACTTATTTTATTGATATTATTTTAAATATTTTATTTATATATTTCATGTATATTATTTTATATTTTATTTGAATTTTTTAATTCTGTTTAAAATTTAAATATTTAATTTTAATCAAATTTTTAAAATTTTTTCGGTTATACACTTTTTATATTTTTAAATTTAAATTTATTTTTATATAATTTATTAAAAATTTAATAAAAATAGAAAAAATAAAAAAATTTATATTTGAAATAACATATATTAATAATCAAATTTAAAATAAATTATATATCACTACAATTTGATTTTTTAAAAAAATAAAAAAATATTAAAATATATCTATAACTATATATAAAGGGGATTCCCTCTTTTGTGTCCACATTTCATAATTCCAACTTTACCCTTTATAATTTAATTATTTATTAAATTTTTAAAAATTAACGGTTACTTTTACAAGTT
>Ga0214543_1000700_pt1 | contig 59025 bp, 43 predicted proteins | sample CNSS2metaG_FD_160094 | JGI IMG/M metagenome (GOLD analysis project Ga0214543, IMG submission 160094) | Root nodule microbial communities from cowpea collected in UCLA plant growth center, Los Angeles, California, USA - CNSS2 | ecosystem: Host-associated > Plants > Roots > Nodule | place: USA...
ACCACTCAATAAGCCATATGAAGAGTCTTCAGAAACTGCACTAGTAAATAGGCCATATGAAGAGTCTTCAAAACTGCACCAGTAAATAGGCCATATGAAGAGTCTTCAAAACTGAAGCAGTAAATAGACCATATGAAGAGTCTCTAAAACTTAAGCAGAGTAATGATTAAAAATTAGTGCTTAAGTAACATGTGGTATTAGGAATTGAATGAGAACCACATATTCTAACATACACAATTTTTAACTCATACTTAAATATATTCTATTATTGTATCTTATACATATTTTATTCCTATAAGAGAATACCTGCAAGTTGTGTGGATCAATCGAAGAAAAAAATAATTAATTTGCTTAATAATCTGAACTTAAATCTTAACTACTTTTTGATTTGGAATGTGACCCTGATTCAGACAAAAATTCCTTAAATAAACTGTATTTGAATTTTTTGTATTGAGAATGGGAATTTAAAGAGGTCTTTTTGGCATACTGCCAAATATTAAAACTGTTGACCATACATCAATTAGCCACTTGTTTTCCTCTATTTCACGTGTGTGTGCATGTACTTTTACTGCCTTATTAGATTATAAAACAAAAATAAAATTATAATATTAACACAATTACTTTTAAACTATAAAAAAAATAAAAATAAAATTATTAACAGAGTGATATTTAAAAATGGATATTCATAACCCGATATAATAAATTTCATAAAACATCTTGCTAGAAATTGATGAATGAAATTTAAGTTTAAATTTATTATAGATCCAAGTAAAATTTAGGTATTTAAGTGAACACGTTGATCAATAAAGTTCAATGTTAAGTGTAAGTGAAATATGTTTTTAGTTATTAAATTAGTTTAATAGTGTGTTTTGTTATGTGTTGAAAAATTTATTTTCGGTTGAACTAATTCTGTGATGTAAAAATAATAATTAATTATTTTTTATTTAAAATAAATTATTTTTTTAATTGATTTTAAAAATTAAATATATATTAATTATGCGTTAGAAAATTAGTTTTACATTTAACACAGAAACAGACCCTCTCCTTTGTGATTTGCTTTTGTGGAGGTTTTAAACCGCTGTCTATGAGCGCCCACTGGATTTAAAATCTATGCGCCAATGGAAAACGGTTACGATCACATGCTGTTTTTACCAATGTGGGTTTGTCTCACTTCTCCACAGACACATTAATTGGAAATTAAATGTGTATGTTATTGTCTTCTAAAAATAGTTTGTGTGACTTAAATTAAACTTAAGGAGATTTTGTATTATAATTAGTTGATCGTAAAGTGTTGTGTGATTCAAAAATCTATTGTAAGAACAAGCTCTACATTGTCTCAAATGATAACTTAATAAATTTATTAATTTTTTTACAATAATTATTTTAAAAAGTTGTACTTATAATTTTTTTAACTAATAATATAAAATATTTTATTACGAAAATGGGTCAAAAGTCATAGCTTTGGTACTGTGTCTTTAAATATTGAACGTGGATTGATAAAATGTAAAAGAAAGAGTAGTAGTAGTATACATGAGAGAGAATTAATTAAGAAAGTATAAAGCATAAAAATATAATTTATAATTGGTATTTTTCTAATGGTAAGAAAAAGTCTAATTAAATATATTAAACTTTTTCTTATGGCTGATAATAGTTACGAGTGATAATAATAAGAATAACAGTAATAATAGTTGATATATTTTTTCCGAAAACTTTACCTATCCTATTTATCACGTATTACGTGTGAGTGACTTTGTATTTATGGTAATAAAATTGCTTTTCAGTTAAGAAAAAAAATTCTTAAAAAGAAAAAATAGTTTAATTGTTATTTATCTTCTTACCTAATATTTTAACTTAGTTAAACAATGCACCATACAAAAATCCTTTGCTAAAGAATAACATTTGCATTTGTATTATATTTATATTTATATATTATAAGAAAATACTTCATTAAAATTAATATTAATAATAAAAAAATATTAATCACTATAATAATCGATAATAAAAGAATTATTAATTATTAATATAATTTTTATTTATTAAAATAATTATTATTATAAATAAAAAATTATAATTAATTTTTAAAATTTAGTCACTGTTTGTGTCCATTTATTTCATTTTATTTATTCAGTTTTATTTGCGCCAAGTTGCATTAACCTGTTTTTATTCACTGATCCAACTTAAATGAACCTATCTTTCTTTTGTAATTATTGGATTCGGTCGGATAAAATATTTTTGTTTATTCCTACAATTCAAAATGTATATTTTATGCCTTTTGAAATAAATATTTTAGAAGATATTTATCCAATTTAAAAATAACTTTCGAATTAAAAATTTTAAAAATTATAAAAAATTAAAAGATATAAGAATTTTTATTATCTATTGATATCTATAACAATATATAAAGGAGATTCCTCTTTTTGTGTCCACTTTCTTTAATTCATATTTTACCCTTTTAATATAATAAGTTATTTAACCCACGTTCGATTTTAAGAATTAACAAAACATAATTAAACATAATTCTAATTTCAAATCAAATCAAAATAAAATAATTTATTATCTATTATAAGAAAACTACTTAATGTTAATGAATGAATAATTAAATATTAATCCTTTTCGGTGTCAACTATCATAAATTTCCAAAGTTAATGAATGAAGAATTATGGTTTAATTATTCTTTTGGTCTTTGTTTTTGTCCAAAAATTTCAAATTGGTCCTCTAGTATTTTTAAGTTTCAATTTGGTCACGATTTAAAAAAAAAATTGATGCAATTTGATCCTTTTCGTTAAATTTCTTGAAACGGATCAAAGATTTTTCATCAAAACTGAAGAGCAAAGTGACAAAGTTCAAGATAAAGCATCAAGTGCGTCATGGTGACGATGATATTTCTGCCTTTGATGTTTTTCTTACGAAGGAAGAACTTAATTTCAGAATCAAGTTGCTACAATTTTCCAAAGCTAAAATTGCTACTCTTGATTTGGGAGTAAAAAAAAGAAAATTATTTTTTGACAATTTTTTGTTGACAAACTTTTGATAATGTACACGTGGCAACACCTCAATGGATGAAAGAAATGTTTCATATGACTTGGAAAAAAGAAGAAAAATATTTGGTGTGTGTTAAAAAGCTAACTTTGTCAAAAAAAAAAGTTTATCAAAATATCATAATAAAAAAATGGTGTTCGTTCAATTTATTTTGGGTAGTATTCTCAATGAAGAAAACAAGGGGATTTGAATTGAGTGTTTGTTGGATGCTTCTTGGAGAGATGGCACTAGAAGCTCTCATTACTTGCTCTCTTGACTATGCCTATGGTATGCTTTCAAGGCCTTTAAATGTCCCTGAGGGTGTTCATATTCAAGGGGAAATTGAGCTTTTAAGTTTTAAAACACAAAAGAATAGGATGAGATTGGACTTTGAAATTATGGGGAATGAAGTTGAAAGCATGAGAAACATGGATGACAAGTTGTTCAAACAAGGGAAATACAAACTGGCCAAGGCAAAATAAGGCAAGTTGCTTCGAGAATTTAATTAAACTTTATGCAACAATCTCATTTTTTGATTAAGATATCTTGGCAGACCGGTGGAAGGAGTGACTATCGATTTCAATATTAATCTTCAATTTGTTTCACTAGGCGAATAGCCTGACAAAGACTAAAGATGGATATATATGAACCCGACTTCGCTTGAACTTCAGTCTCAACCGGCTTGGCTCGACCTTACCTCGAAGCTAACTTAGCTTGACTTTGTCCGGGGCTGACTCGGCTTGACCTTCAGCCCGGTTCAACTCGACTTGACCTTTAGCCCCGACTGACTCGGCTCAACCTTCAATCTCGGTTGTCTCAACTCTACTTTCGGTAGGGCTGACTTAGCTTGACCTTCGATTTATGCCAAATCCACAAGAACTGACATGGCTCAACCTTCAACCCGAATGAATCAGGTTCGCTTTCGGCTCAGGTCCATTTAGCTTGACCATTGGCCCATACCTAATCAACTCGACCTTTGGCTTTGATCGAAGGTTGAGTCAAGTGTGTCCTGGCTCATAGTTGAACCGAGTCGGCTCAAGTTAGATGTCAAGATGATTTGGCTCGAGCTAAACGTTGATATGAGTCGACTTTTTGTACTTAGAACTTTTTTTATCCTAACCAATTAGGAATTCCATAACATGTGGAATTTTAATTTTCTTTTTTTTAGTGAATTTCAAGTTCTATTATTTTAGTTATTTGAATTACCTTCTTAGAATTTTTGAATTTCAATATCCTTTTAATTTTGCCATTCAAATAAGTCATTTTACTTTGAAGAATTTGAAGTCTCTAAATAAATGAATTACTCTCTTAAATTGTCTCATCCAAACACAACATAAGGGGCACCATAATGGATTAGGTTTGAATGTTTCAAATCAAAGAAGAAGAAAATGAGGCAAACAAAATAGAAGAAGTCAAAACATTCATAAGAGAGTTTGAGAATGGACAACAATATGGGTGTCAAAGTGAGTCAAGCCAACTCACACGGATTGAGCTAAAAAATGGTCAGTTAAATCTGGCTTTACCCACTACGAATTGGTGAGTTAGTTGGTTGACTCATTAGGAATATTTTATTTTTGTAATTTATTTTATATATTTATTATAGTACAATAAAAATGGATTGACTTGATTCATGTTTTCTATAGTAGTAGAATCAAAGTGTTTACACAATTCTCCAAATATTATTATAAATATAATAGTTGAAAATTAAAGTATCAACATATATAACTTGACAAACAAAAAAACTAAACATCTAAAAATTCAAATATTATTGAATAATATTCTAGTACTTAAAAAAAATCAAATTGTGAACCTATATAATTTTAATAAAAAACTTATAACAAAGGGTAAAAATACTTATAAAATATTGTTGTTGTTGAGTTATACGTCAACCTACTTTTAACTCAGTTCGAACATATTTAACCTATCAAAAAACTGAAATTTTTTTAACTTAACCTGACTCGAACTAGTGATTAGTTAAATTGACTCACGAATTAGAACTTATTTTAACATATTTAGGTATCGATGCTAGAATTGTCCTGAAAGAAAGAAGAATGAGATGGATAGAAATTCTTATCTCAAAATAGAATTTAATGATATTATGGTAGTATCGTTTTTTTTTTCATCTTTTAACTCATAATCTTATGTTTCTTTGCATTAGGCGTGAGTAGATATGACGAAAGAAGAAAGATAAGGTGATAAATGGTGCACCAAAATCCTCCGAGAGCACAAAAGAAGTGGAAAAAAAAAAGAAAAAATTGAATTTTAGAAATTCCAGTTTGAAAGAGTTGATAGATGAAACAAATGGTTTCAATAGATGCTCAAGATTGAAGAAGGTGGTTTTAGGAAAGTATAAAGGAGACCAAAGAAAAATAAACTTTGAGATTCAACAATTCGAAAATAAAAAATAATTGAATTAATTAATTCAAAAAAAATAATTATAAATTATAATATTCAAAATATATTTTCAAATTGTTCAAGTCATAACTAAAAGTTTTAATTCCAAACCATGCAAAATTCCAAATTATGAAATTTCAAATGTATTTATGGTATCTACTAGTCGAAAATGAAAAAAAAAATTCATTCCAAATTCTGTAATTTGGAATGCATCTATATTTTTGTGGAATTCAAAAGTAAAAAAGCTAATTTGAAATTTTACAATAAAGAATGCAATACTTAATTTTTAAATTTTTAGATCGTATAGTGTGAAAATTTTGAGAGATCACTGCTTACAGAAATTTTCTACCAAGACCGCATGAAAGAATATTTTTGATATTTCTCATGGTCTATAAATGGAAATAATTGTGCCTTATTTTTGTAAGTAAGGAACTGCATTGCCGTAGAAAGGTAACAAATAAATAGAAATTGTTATGACAGTGATTCTGAATTAAGAGAGTTTGTCTGGTGCAATTTGACTAGATCGATAGGATTCTGTTTCTATAGTTTTCATTGTTTCCCTGACAACGTACAAGTAAAATATTTATATAAAAATAAGATTTTCCAATAATGCTTAGTGCATGCAACAATACAACGAACCAACTGTGTAAGTGTATGCTCTGATTTCTGAAGTCCATTAATGATATCTACAGTTTTTCCACATGAACTCATTGGCATGGAAGCAAACAAATCTATTGAGACATTGTTGAGAAAAGTCACCTCAACAAAGTATTGACACTACTCCGCAATAGTCAGGGAATGGCCTAACAACCTGATTTTGAATCTGCTGTTTACTTACAATATGTGCTTGTACTCCATATGAATTTGTTGTACGAACCAAAAACATGGAAGTGGAAATATTTCGCATGTTTATGTTGCCATTAGTTGTTCTTTCTGGATGAGATGCACTGAATTTCTGTCTCGTATAAATCCTCTCCAAGCTTTGCACCGGTGTCTTGTTGTCAATATCAAATTTTTTATCTAACTCACATACTTCTTCTTCTGAATCATTTAGAATTCTGTTGGCTTCTTTGAATAAACCAATAGAACGCCAAGCATCCGCAACCAGTTGCACAGTGGATGTTTCAGGGGCAACACCACTCTCTTCCATAGTAGTAAGTAACTCTTCTGCTTTCCATGGTAGTTTTGCTTCTCCGTATCCCCATATCAAGGTTTCATAAGTTTTCAAATTTGGGGGAATTCCCACATCGTGCATTTTCTCATAAAGTCTAATGGCGCGATCCATTTTTCCTTCTGCACACCATCCACTGATGATGGTAGTGAAGATCACCACATTTGGTTCTACACCATATTTGCTCATGGAAGTTAGAAGTGCCTCAGCTTTCTGTGACTGTCCAGCACGTGCATATCCTTTTGCAAGGATGCTATATGCGTGGATGTCAGGTTCTATATCTGCCTTCACCATGTTATTGAATATCTCCTCACAATTATCCATAAGCCCTGCACAACTCCATGCATTCATGATGGTGCTAAATGTCACTACATCTGGTTTGATCCCAAATTCTTCCATCAATGCCAGTGCCTGAACAACTTTCATTTATAAGATACTGAATAATTACTGACCAACAAAATACATGCACAAAAGAAACCAGCAACAAACAGTTCAGAACTCACCTCATCTACGCCATTTGTGTCTTTAATGTCTAGATATCCTTTGATAAGCGAGTTGAAAATGGCTGGATTTGGATGCACACCAAGCTCTTTCATTCTTCCGTGTAGAAACCTCAAGGCTTCTGTCATATTGCCTTCCTTGCAGTAACCACTTATTATGATACCACAAGTTCGTTCATTAGGTTTTACTTTGCTGTACTGCATTTTCAATATTAATCTTTCAGCTTTCTCTGTTTCACCTATCTGAGCATATGCCCTTGCCATCGTGTTATATGTGACCACATCTGGCTGAATGCCAGAAGCCACCATTTTATGCATAACATTCCATGCTTCATCCAGTTTTTTCTTGGTACACCAGGCTTGAATGAGAATGTTATATGTTCTATCATTGGGTTTCACATTTTCATCGTGACCCATCATCTCTGACAATTTCATAGCCTCGTAAGGTCTTCCAGCAATGCCAAATCCTTTAATGAGGGTATTATAAGTACTGGTTGTTGGTTTACATCCATACTCCTTCATTTTCTTAAATATTTTCATGGCTTCATCAACCTTGCCAGAATCAGAAAACGCATTGATCATGGCATTGATAAGTATTGAATCAGGCTTCATCCCATTGTCTGCAACTTTAGAAAGAAGTGCAGGAATAGACTTGAAACGCTTTTGGCGAGTTAGAGCAGCCACAAGAGTTGTGTATGTTATGAGAGTAGGCCTATGCCCTTCTTCAGTCAAATTGTTGAAGACGGTCTGAGCTTCGTGTGGCTTCCCTTTTCCAATCAAACTATTCATCAGTTTTGTTCTTGAAACAACTGTTTGGCAACTGTTTCCCCCCCTACAGATAAGACAATGGGATTCATTATGTGTCCCTTCCAGAGTGGAGCTTAATTTAGATTGCTTCTTCTGGTACTGCTGCTGTTTCAGAACCTGATGTAAATTTTTATCAAACTTATGGACATTTGGTAATCAATTTGAATGCAAGTAACAGAGAACACTCATTTAGATTGAATTCATTATGCTGTAATTTAGATGTGCTACAATTTCTATGATAAAAGAAATAGGGGGAAATTTCTTCTACTATGTGTGTTAGTCAGCTACAATCAAGTCTAATTAACATCTAAGAATTCAAGAATTATTAGCGCAGAAATATAGATTCTTTGGGAAGGTAATATAATGTGTGATTGGTAATCGAAGGAAATATAGATTCATAGCTAATGTTATCATTCACCCATACATGATTTTCTAACATCTCATAGGATAAAAAATTAAGTAATTCACAATACCATAACTGATAAGTCTTTGGTGCTTTGATTGCTCATGAGGGCTCCCTTCTGGCTTCTATCCATTACTAAGAAATCTACCTTGACTGCATCAGATTCTGGATGGCTATTATTTTACTGGCACATTATAACCAACATGCCTCATCCTGGATTATACTATCAGGACCACACAAAAGAATCAACCTGAGAAAGTTATCGTCATTAAACTACTTAATTAAACAACCCCAGCAAATAATTAAACTAATTCCAACTGGGGTATCTAAATAAGACCATTTTGATCAATCAAAGTTAGAACTAGGCAAAGAAACGTAAAAACTAAAAATAACATTATCATGGTTCAGAAGCAAAGTATAGTTCATGATGCATGGTTGATGGTGTTGCTCACAATAGTTAGGAAACAGTTCTGAAGGAAAGGAAATGGTAGTACCTTGGTAGAGCTGTTGGGAAGCTTATGGTGGAAGCTAGAGGCTCATAGTTAGAATTTGAAGTTGTTACATGGTTTGAAGAAGATCCAATTGGAGTGTAGTGGGTTTTGTGTGTGTGGCATACACTGGAGATTCTTATCCACAAATATTTATCGTAATGAGATTTCGGGGCACTCTTTTGAGGCTTACACAAGAAAAAGACAAATCATGAGAAGATGACTCGAGGAGTGGATTAGGCCACGCCAGCACTCTATTGGCAGGATCAAAATTTACCACGTATCTATTGCCAGGAAACCCACCTTCCAGATTTTTTCAATTTTATTTCTAAAACTCATTTCTTTTCTTATCAATTAATCAAATCTTGTCGTTGAAAGAAGGCTTAATTGTTGTTATCCTGATTAATAACTGTTTGCTTTATTTAACTAACTCATTTTAATGGTTTTCTTACTTCATCTCCTTTATTTGAAATTATAAACTATCAGATTACGTAATTTGGTTGAGATTATAAAATCTATAAATTTCATATAGATCTACACAATCAACAATATGATTTTATTAAGTAATCTGAAAAAATATTCTGAATTGAATACGTTGAAATAATATTTTAAATTCAGAATAATATTTTAATTGTATAATTCAGAATATATTTAAAATAATATAATTCAAAATTTTTGAAATATGTATTTCAAATATAATTTTAAATAGTTTTTTCAGATATAAATTTATTTAATATTTTTTATATTCTGATTTAAAGTAGAAACAAAAAGAGTAAACATGTTAATTAAGATATTTTTCAAAAGATTTCAGAACATATAATCCAAAAGTTACTTTCATATATGATGGTAAAATGGTTGAGGGGGTGAGGGAAGAAATAGTGGAAGTGCAGAAAGTAAAAGCCCTCAATATACTGTTTTCTAAACCAAACTGGTTTGTTTTGCTGCTTGCTACGACCTGGTATCCCTCATCGGGAAAAAGAGGATGTTGAAGGTGTGGAATTGGTACCAGAATTGGCTTTCTGTTCATCCCGTGAAGACCCAAGCCGTGAGTTCTGCCATCCTCTGGGGTGTTGGAGACCTCACTGCTCAGTACATCACTCATGCATCTACAAAAAAGCGACTCCAACTTTCTGTAACAACCCATTTCCCTTTCTCATATTAAGACACTTTTATATCTCTTCTTATCACTGTAATTTTTCAATCAATCTCGCATCTCTCTCTTCTACTTTTTATTCACTTAATGCATTCTGGCTCCTTCAATGGTCAGTTCAAGCAGCCTCTTCTGACTCTAGGATTGTTGTTATGTTAACATATAAGATTAAATATATATTTAGTCCCTTTGTAAAAATTATTTAATTTATTCTTTATTTTCATTGATGGGCAATTTGGTCTTTATTTTTGTAATATTGCATTCGATTCCGTCCTTTATTCAATCGAGTTTTTTTGGCAAATAGTGTAACGGCAAAGCACCAGTATGTCAAATTTTTGTAATGATAGTGGCACATGTTGACACAATGTTTCGCTAGTTAAATTTTAGGAAAATAAAATAAAATGAATAGCGTAAAAGATAAAGATGATAAAACAATGGTTAAGTGAACAAAACTAAGAGGTGGAATTGAATGTTTACTGCAGCGAGAGTTTTCCTTGAGTGAGAAAGTGAATTTGGGCATTTGAGTGGTCGAGAGATAGAAAAAAATTAGGATTGGTTAGAAAAAGGAAAATTAGGGTTCTTCTTCATCAAATTAGGGTTCTTGTTCATTGATTAGAGTTCGTGAAGAGGGAAAATTGCGTTTCGAGAGTGATTTGCGATTGAAGATTAGAGATTGCGCTTGGAATCACGAATATGAGACCCACCGCAACTTGGTTGCCTTCAACTATTACAGCAAGAGGAGGAAGACGAATGGTGACGAGACATACCTCTCAAACACGAATTCAGAATCACCAACTGGATTGTGCACAAGTTTTTTGCTGGCCACAGTTTTGCTTGAAACCCTAATTTCTTTCCCAATTCAATTTCACTAACTTTTAAACCTACAACGGCCATAAAATTTCACTGTGCCAACTTCACTGTCAAAAATTTGACACGTAACCCAAATAGTTCCACGTTGGTTGTCACTGTGTCGTTAACAATTTTAACACCGTTTGCCAAAATGACTCATTGAATGCAATTTTACAAAAATGAAGACCAAATTGACCAAACAACGAAAGTAGGGACCAAATTGAATAATTTTGACAAAAATAGGGACCAAATGTATATTTAAGCCTAACATATACTAAAAATCCTCAATGTTGAAGTGTTAACATGGTTTGGATTCCCAATTGCTTTGTTTTAACTGACACGGCTTTCATTTTTCAAGGCAACTATTTTTTTATTGGTATTTTTGATCGAAGATGGAAGCTGATTTTAATGAAACTATATATACCATTAATACCTAAAGAATCTTTCGGTTTAAGTGGTACACAATATCTCCACTTTGATTTCTTGCTTTGTTGATTTTGAATTTTGATACATCTCTTGGTGGTTTCTTGAATTCTCCTTGTTTGGAAGTTAAGTTGACCTGTGCATTTTTTCGGTTGAACTTGAATGGTTTTAATTTATTGACTAATAATGTTAAGGTTTCTATAAAAAATTATATATGGATTTGGTAGGATTGCGATGCTAAGTTTACGGTCAACTGGAGCCGCTTGGTTGTTACAAGTATGTTTGGATTTGGCTTTGTTGGACCAGTTGGACACTTCTGGTATGTGAATCCTATTTTGTTCAGTTTATTTACCGACTTTCCAGTACTGCTTACTTATTAAATCATGTCTTTATATGACATTGTTTTTTCTTGTAAGTTCTCATGTAACTCACCATCAAAAAAATTCTTAGGTATCTTATCAGTGAGATAGATTTACATTTGTGAAGTAATGAGACAAGCATGATCTTTTATGTCGGACTGGGACTTTGTAAATTAGTTTGTTACAACATGAGATTGCATCAATTTTTTAGACATCGCGCCAAGGACTCTTGTGATTCTTCTGCAATAAGTGCTTCAGATTTAGGAGTTCCCTCTGTCTGTAAATATTTATGCTCTTATTGTGTGTTTGGATCCCCATCAGTGAATCTCTAACGTGCGTCACTGAAGTAACTATTATTTGCATGCATTCTTCTCGGAATTGGAGGTTAGGCATGTTTAGTTTGCCTAAAATATTGGTTGCATAGCTGCTACTAAGGCCTTTTCAATTGTTAAAATTACTTGGAAATTTTCTTTTGGAACATCTAAGGTAAGGATAGTTATGAAGTGAATCAAAAGGTTATAAACAAGGGGTTAAACATTTATGACAGATTCCTTCTTGAATAGGGACAACAGTTTTTAATCATGTGCATATCATTTTAAGTATTTTCTGACCATATCATGTCATCTACATAATAAGTATTTTTTATGTTTTCTAAATGTTCACTGGAATGCAATTGAACCCAATGGATTCCACCTAGTTATAGAGAGTCAAGATATTTTCGTCTGAAAGAAAGTGAGAGAGCATGTTAACTCTGTTGGATCTTAAGTTCACATGGATTGGATATGTAGCTTTCGTTCAAAGGTGGTTGTAATTTCAGAAGACGTTGGGTGGGGAATGCATTGAGCTAGGTTTTAAGTTGATTGATTTGGGATTTTTAGACTGATAGTGTGGCGTTTATTTCACTAACAAGCTTACGGACTAGTTCTGAAAATAATTAGTGGCCTTGCTAAAGGAGCTGTAGTTACATGGAACCAACTTTCATGTCTTGTAGGTATGAAGGCTTGGACAAGTTTATAAGGTTTAAGCTTCAACTAACGCCAAAGTCTGTGAGATCTGTGGCCACCAAAGTGGCAATGGATGGCATAATTTTTGGTCCCTTCCATTTGTTTGTCTTCTTTACTTACATGGGATTATGTGCTGGAAAGAATCTTCCTCAAGTGAAGGAAGACTTGAAGAGGAATTATGTCCCAGCCCTGATTTTAGAAGGTGGCGTGTGGCCAGTTGTGCAGATTTTTAATTTTCGGTATGTTCCTGTGAAGTACCAGCTTCTCTACGTAAACTTCTTCTGCTTGCTAGATAGTGCTTTTTTGTCATGGTTGGAGCAACAGAAGGATGCACCTTGGAAAAAATGGTTTCCATTGTTTCATTCTACGAATGAAAAGGGTGGTCAATGCTGATGAGGACATTGATAGAACAGGAAAAAATGATTGATCACAGATTTTGAATATTTTTTCCCTTTTGTAAGTTGTAATAGATACATCCGGAGATAGATAGTTTACTTTGCTTATTGTTGACTAGGCCTCTAAATTCGCCTCACCTTAGCAACGCTTAAATTTTGATTATGTTTAGTTAAGGCCATTGTTAAACAAATTTAGTAAAATGCAGTCGCTCAGTTTCTTAACAAAAGTAGTCAAACGATTCATTTGATAAATAACATGTCTGAATCTTTGGTATGTGATATAATAGAATTGCATCGTATGATTTATTCTGGATTTGAGTTATTTCCGAGATCAAACATGTCATGTTAGTAATAATAAAATTGTATCTATTATTATTTATTCCATTGTCATATTCATTGAATTCATATGATAATGTCGAATTTGTATTTTCTGTTGGGTTAATTTTGTACTGTTCCTCTAATGTGCTTCTATAATAGATTGATTATCAATAATTTTGATGTTTTTAAATATATTAAAAAGATATTTAAATACAGTGTATTTTCAATTCAGCATAGGACAATACCTAAAATACCAGTAGTGAACTCGATAATATCTTTGATTAAAGTTAAAAACTTATTATTATAATAGAGATTATAATAATGAGAAATAAGTCATATATAATTTTAATTTAAATTATTCTTGATTATAGGATTATTGAGGATAAACATCATTAATTCTGATAGATTAATATGAGTAGTGGTATTTATAAAGATAAAGATTAAAAGATCTCATTTTTTTTAATTACACATATAAATGGTATATATAGAGATATGACCATTGAAGAGACTAAAGGAGAATTCCTAATGTTAATATTATCTTTGAATTGTCAATGAAAAATTCTTTTGAAAAAATATATAATTTCCTTACACTTGAATTTTATCATAAAATTAACAAGTTATTTATTGCACTTTGATATTGGACATCTAATGTTTTGTGATGTTAGTTTAATGATTATTGAGTATGATTAAATTTTTGTGGGATTAATGATTAATCAATAAAGAGTCCATCAACTTTTGATAATGAGTTTGAACTCTATATAAATAAAAACCTTGGTCAGAGTATTATAAATGAAAGGAGTAAAGAGTTTTTTAAGTCATTTACATGTCTTAACTTATTGAAATTTGAGAGTTATACCATAGAATTAACATAACTTAACATAAATATAGTGATGGAATGAAATATTATATTAATCTTTGAGTGGTTCTAAAGTAAAAGATATTTTATACTATTTGAGTGTTAAGAAGTATTGATAGACACCAATCTTCATTAATAAATTAAAGGGTTAATTTATTATAGATTTAGTAATGAATATATGGGATCACACTTCTAATCTTAGTTGGACGAGTAAAATATTATTGATTAAATTAAAAACTTTAATTTTAATTAATTAATATTTTTTAAGTAAAATATTACTATATACTTTATTAACACTAAAAGTATAATTAATATAAAATATGAAAATCTATAAATTGATTGAGTAAAACTTAGTCAATAAATTAATAAGCAAATAAATGTATTTATTAATATCTGATTTGTTACTAAAAGCAACAAATCTAGAAAAAGATTTTAAAATAAAAAGAAAAACATTATGTGAATTTTTTTTATATTTTTCATAAGATGAGATAAAAACTTTTATATATATATATATATATATATATATATATATATATATATATATATGTAAGACTTAACATAAAAAGTACACTTTTTGGCTCTGTTTCTTTTTTAAAAACAAAGGAGCAGTTTCAAAATCCAAAATCTCTTTGAAAGTTATTTTTATCATATTAATATTACAATTTTTTACTATTGAAGATTGACACATCAAAGGTCGGTCTTGACGTGATACAAGTGTAAGACTTCATACGTTTTGAAAGAAAAAATTCTCGAAATTCGATTAAGGTATTTTTCCTTTTGTCATTTAGTATGCATAATTTTAACTAAAATAAATTCAATATTTCTATTAGTATCATGGACAAGTTTTTTTGGTTAATTCTATGATTCCATTTTTTTATTGATTTTAGAATGCAATAAATTTAATGATAATTAAATGTTGGGCTGATTTTCGGAAATCAATAAGATTTAATTGATTTTGGATTACAAATCTTGTGACGAAACTATCAAGGGCAGATAATTAAATCGCTGTAAGATGTCAAGCCAATAAGAATGTCAACTTCATATTTATGCTAACATAATTTATCACAAAAAAAAAAATTGTGTTGTGAAGTTATTTCACTAAAATTTACGAGAAGAGAAAGAAACCTCTATATTCAAAACGATTATTTTCAAACGTTATATCGGAAATTTTTTAGTCTCTATATATATGCATAACCAACCAGGTCTTGAAATCATGATACCCGATTTTCATAATTTCAACGAATCATGTTTTCCATGCTTGAGAATTAACCATCCCGTTAATGTATCCTAGCAAAAAACCAAAAGTTCCCACTTTTAAAATAAACACACAAATTAAAACTCAATTTAAAGAGTCTAAAAGTGAAATCAGTATATTTATTGTATGGTTTCAATTTCAAAGAAGAATTTATAGACATATTTAATTTCTCAACTCGTTGTTTTGGGTTATACAAGAATATATATACAGAAAAAATAGTTACATAAATAAATCAGGGAAGTCATGTAGAAGCAGAAGAACATAGGTAGCAAATTTATGAAATCTTACTTCTGCAAAGTATCTGTCCGAACAAGGGATCATCAGGTATTCTTCTCTAAGACCGAAAGTGCTGGTGTCAAGTAGTTATTTGCTTTGTCGGGCAAGTGTGCAACCTAAGCAGACACATAAAGTAACCAGTTTATTTTCATCATATTTTTTCTCTTAAGAAAAATGCGATCAATCATTATTCCCATACCAGCTCATAAAGCTCCCTTCCATCTTCAGCAATATACTCGTAACATACCTACAGAATAAGGTTGAAGAGGTTTAGTTTCATTTAGGATCAAAGTTCAATCTTGAAATGAAACAGGGTTTACTCACATCAAAACTTTTGTTTCTTGCAGTTGTATCATGCAGTGCTTTTACACATATATCAGCTACATCAGCACAGCTGATGCCCTGAAAATCAAGTTTAGTAACTGGCGTTATACTGATCGTCATTTAATACAAAATTTATGGGCATATGAAATACAATAAGTAAAGCACATAAAGATCGAAAGAGAAGACTTTAAAAAATGGCATGTGTATCTGATTGCAACCCTCTGAGACTTCCCTTCTCATTCACTGTCTCTTTATTGGGTGAAATTCACCTGGGGTCCCACTAAACACGTGCCTCATTTCTTATTTTCAAACTAATAAAAAAGAGTGTAATAAGTGTGTTGCTACTCTCCTTTAGCACGGAATAGAATAGACTAACCTGAGATATTCTGTTTCCTTGATCAAATATTAGCGCACGCTGCCCTCCAGGTTCTTCCTGTCAGAAAAAAACTGAAAGTTAGTTGACAAGAGAAGAACACCAAATTGTTTCTACAAACAGAATGCGAAGCACAGTGACACACAATATTACATTCAGCTGTCGAGAGGCACTGATAATTTACTATACTGAATAATTATACTGGAATGTAGCAGTCAAGTCATGTCTCTTAAAAACCTTCCATAGCCTAACTTTAACACAAGCTTCATTTTAGGATTTAGGGTATACATAAAGCCTAAAATATTGCCTTGACATTGATTAGACATCAAATGTATGAAATACAACATATACTAGCCTGCTGCAATGCGGCTCTTAAAAATGACCCTAACACTAATCAGTGTTTGGGATATAGTATCTCAATGGTAGTGGCTACATTTTGATAACATAATCAGTATTTGGGAGACAGTATTACATACAAACCACTAACACCTATTTAATTAAGGATCTGAGAAAGACAATTATTTTTGTTTAATACAACTTGGAAACTTTTGATTGGGCAGGCCCCTGAACTAAAAATTTGTAATTCGATCCTTGATCTTCTACAATGTCTATAATTGTTCCTGGAGTTAATAAAACAACAACACATTGTTATTTATTTTAGGTCGCTATAAACTAACTATAGCACAACCTAATATTGTAGAACACGAAGGACTTAACTACAATATTTTGTGCAGGGACTTAACTAATATTCTTTTAAAAGATCAGGGGCCTACTTGCATATCAACCCTTTTTTTTTAATATCACTAGTAAACCTTATAAGTTTATAACCCATCATTGTAGGTACACTCACTTTGGGTGGGCATCCAAGATTGGTGCATACAAACTTTTTCATACAATTTTTTCGTCAAAATAACAAACTTTCTAATACAATTTGTTTGGACAAATTACAAGCTTCTTATACAATTTTTATTGAAAAAATTGAAAACCCTCATGTGTCACAGCTACCCAAGTTCTTCATACATTAGGAGACTTCTGAGTTATGGTGACAACATTCAAATCAACTCTTATTTTTTATTATAGTTTCCTACTTTTCCCTTCTTCATATTACTCAATATGAAATTTTGGTAAATACTCATTTGTGTAACAGGAACGCTTATTTCTATAACTAAATCAATTACATATCTGCGAGTAATAATGGAAACTTTACCTGCAATGGACCAGGACGAACTATTGTGTATCCAAGGCCAGATCTTCTTAGGGAATCTTCGCCAGCCTAGAGAATTCAACATTAACATGATTAGACATGACCGAAAAATAGAAAGGAGAAGTAGCAACTTTCAACTAAGTAAAAGAAACAAAATAAAACAAATAAATTAAACCAACCCTCTTGGCTTTAAGAACCTGGTCCCGTCTGGAAGGCTCAATTCCTAGTCCAGAACATGAAACTAAGACAAAATCAGTTTCTTGCCCAGTCTGCAATACATTCACACGGAGATTTTACATTAGAGTGTTAAGTTCCTGTAACATTATAGCAAAACATAAATCATCTCGATGCCTTGTTAAGTAGGCTTTTATAGTGATGCAATAAAAAAATTTGTTTCTAATTCAAAAGAAAAAGTAGTCTTTTACGTTTTCTTTTTTCACATTGTTGGCAACAAGCAGAGCATGATCTGCAAAAAGAGTAATGCAAGATTGTATGCCTACAATACTGTTCACAGAGTCCAATTATACTCGCACTTATTTGATGATTGGTGTCATCCCTGTCCCTAATGAATCAAGTATGTATGAAGGGGTCAATCACGCGGTTTGGGTACTTGGTTGGTTCCCGTTCGCTTGCCCCCTTTAGTCCATTGGTGGGTAGGGTCGTCAACTTAGGGTGCCCGCCTCCTCCCTCTTTAGACATGTATTTGACAACCTAAAAGTTGTTTGGTCTCCGCTTTTTGATGTGATAGTGCTCGGTCGCTAAAGAGAATAGTTTCTTAGAGTAAGTAATTATAGCATAGTGTTGAGAATAATCTAAGTGTGAGTTAGAGTCTCACATTGGGTAGAAAAAACAGTTAAATATTATATAAGATGAAAGACTCATAATCCCAATGTCTTAAGGTTTTGAGTTAAAAATAGTGTCAAATGCTGATGATTCGAGGTGATTGACAACATAACCATAATAAAAAAGGTTACTGTATGCCGATGGTTCAGGTGGTTGACAACATAACCATAAGAAAAAAGGGTCACCATACACCTGAGGGAAAATATACCATATGGAAAAAGAAAACCTCACCCTTGAGAGGAGATTGTTAGGAATAATTCAAGTGTGAATCAAAGTCCCACATTGAGTAGAAAAGACAAAGTTAAATACTATATAAGATGAAAAGAGTCTGTCTTAACAAAGATTGGCCCAAGTTGTTAATTCTTAAACAGGAGCTATATATCTAGTTGTAAACAGGAACTCATCACTTGTAAAATCTCTGATATTCAATACACATTTTTCTTTTCTTTATTCATTTTTTTATCTTAATAACCAAGTAGTTTAAGTTGAAAAGCATTAGAAGAAAAAATTTATGTATATCACCTTCCAATGAATAGAGAAACAATTGTGACAAAGAAATAGTGTGTGTGTGTGTGTGTGTGTGTGTGAGAGAGAGAGAGAGAGAGAGAGAGAGAGAGAAGTGGAAAGAAAGATTAGTGAATGGAAAAAAGTAAATTTCAAAGAGCAATATGATGTTCGAAATATGATATAAGAACAATTTGAGTGTCTTCACCCAAAAGACTTAACTATTAGGCTAAGACATAAATGGCTTGTATATTATATTCTGTAAGGCACCACTTGTTTTGTGCTCAAATTTATTCCTTTTGGGTTTAATTCAAATCCAGAAGCTAGTTAAAGAAGGAGAATTACTTAAGCCATATAATCAGCCAGGGTGGGATATTAACACTCCCACTTAGCCCAAAATTGAACTTCTAGAATGTAAAGTTTTTGTGAATGGACATTTGTGTAGCTCAACAAAAAATACTTCAATGATCTCTCCTAAAATAGCCATAGTTCGTAAAAGATTTTTACTTTCGTAACAACAACTATGCCTTACAAAATAGAAAAATAAATATTCTTATAAAATAAACAAATTTTGCTCTTTACAGTCCATATTCCACAACATTGACAGGATATTGTAATTTATTATCTCAAGTAGAAATGGAAAGGGAAAAACTAATTGACCCTCACTCATCTAACTAGTCTCGTTGTAATTGTTGGAAGTCTCACATCAACTAGAGATACGATCAATTTATAGTATATAAATAAGTGTAAACTTCACTTTACAAGTCGGTTTTGTGAAGTTGAGTTAGACTTAAAATCTACTTCTTAAGAAGTTAGATATCTTATCTTATCTCTTTTCATATTATCTTTGCCTATCATTATTTTTGTTTTGGGCTTAACCCATATTTTTTTTATTATAAATACAGTACCCTATATGTATTTTCAACACAGGGGGAATTACTCCTATATCTTCAATTGAATTATTGCTTTACAAAACATAAACAATGAACATTAGAGAAGTATATGATAACATTGTAGTTTATTCCACGATAAAATGAAATTGCATTGAAGAACTTACAGGCAAGGCTTTAATATATTCCAATATAAGCTTAAAACTTCTTAAATCCTGTTTCGTTGTTGTGTTTACTTCAACAGGCTTCTGAAACAAAAATGAATTAAGGATCAGGACACTTCAATTATACACTATTGAAAAATAAAAATACAAGTTTAAAATAGAGTAGAAAATATAAGGTATTTAACAGGAAAGGAAGATGATAGCCATTAGAAAATGTACATGATACTATTCTCTTTTCACAATCACTGATCAGATGTTAGGAATGGATTTATGCGAGAAGCCTCTCTTGGACAAGAAGTAAGAGTTCCACTGTGGGAGTCAGGTTCTTATCCAATTTGTCTATTAGTGGAATCCCCAAAATTATAAGTCTCGCGTAAATGAAGGAATTTCATGGCTTAAAGGAGCTTATAAGAAATTCTTGTATATTTATGTTCTTAATTTTGGAAGGTCCGTAAGCAAGATGCTGTTACCAAGCCGCCAATGAAATGAGCCTATATTAGAAAGTGAGAAAAATTTTGTTTAAGATAAATGCCTTATGAATTATTTTTATTGGAAGTACAAATTGATTTAAATTTTCTAGAAACTTCTCTCTTCGAAAATAGCTAGAATTAATATGGTAGGTTTGGTATAGTCTATAAGAGACGCAATAAATAGGCTTAAATATACATTTGGTCCCTATTTTTGTTAAAATTATTCAATTTGGTCCCTATTTTCATTGTTTGTTCAATTTGGTCCTCATTTTTGTAAAATCGCATTCAATCGAGTCCTTTTGCCAAACAGTGTTAAAATTGTTAACGGAACAGTGACACGGTAGAATTTGCGAAGAGGGGAATTTGCGCTTGGAGAGTGATTTGTGATTGAAGCTTCGAGATTGCGCTTGGAGATTGTCAAGCAAGAGGAGACATACCTCTCAAACACGAATTCTGAATCACCAACTAGATTGTGCACAAGTTTCTTGCTGGGCACAATTTTGCTTGAAACCTCTCAAACCCTAATTTCTTCCCCGAATCAATTTCGCTGACTTTTAAACCTACAATGGCCATAAAATTTCACTGTGCCAACGTCACTGCCAAAATTTTGACACGTAATCCAAACAGTTCCACTGTGTCACTATTCCGTTAACAATTTTAACACCGTTTGTCAAAAGGACTCGATTGAATGCGATTTTACAAAAATGAGGACCAAATTGAACAAACAACGAAAATAGGAACTAAATTGAATAATTTTAACAAAAATAGGGACCAAATGTATATTTAAGCCTAATAAATAAGGGGGTGTGCCAACTGTAATGGACTATTATAAATAATCCAGGGTTAGGATTGGGGTGGCAGTTCTTTTGAAAAGAGGAAAAGTCGGAGAGTTGTGAAGAGTCAGAGGAGGGAATTACTTGTAACATTCTATACCACTTCTATACCTACTACTTTGGTAGGTGCAGTATTGGAGTAAAGCAATAAAGATTTTTAACTTGTATTTTCAGTTCTTAATAAGCAGTTCTATCATAATACTGCACAGGAATTGGCTTATTTATTTCTTGTATGGAGAATGATGAGTTGTATACTCGAGCTCATACAAGGTTGCAGCCTGGTTTTGAATCCTAGGACCCAGCAGGTTGCATTGTGCAACCCAGATTTAAGAAAACGTATTATTTCCCCTATTACCTCCTCTTTGAACTTAAAATACGCTCCCGATGGAGTATAGTAGAATTACTAAGCAGTTTTGCTTCTACTTTAAATTTTTTTCATCTGTTGTTATAGAGACTTCTTAGCTTATTGATTGGGCTTTTAGTAAGGCCCATCTATTATTGTAAAATGAATAGTCTCAGCTTCCTATAAACAGGCAACCTCAAAAGCTCTTGTAATCATCTTTTTCATTTCAGTAAACTTATGTTTTCTGTTCAGAGAATTCATAGCAGAATTCCATTATTTGCTGTTAGCGTAATCACAGCAGGTTATGAACTATAGGCACTGTTTCATCCCTCTCTTTTTACCACCCTCGTTTGCACTTACAGGGGCCTTCTCTGCTTTATTATTGTTAGAATGTAATTGGTCATTAGCTCTTACAGATTTGTTAATAATTAGCTGATACAGATTCCAGGAAATTAGGGTCATTGATCCTTGATTATTAGCAAGAATTTGTTGTATTACTATAATGTGTCTTATGGTTCCAGGTTTTTCTTACAATTCATCTTCACAATGTGAGGCTTGTCCGTTTGGAAAAACACAATTGTCATACCTATAGTGCTCAAGTTAATAAAATACATCCTTCCCTTTTGACTTGGTTCATTTAAGTATTTGGGTCCTAGCGATGTAAGTTCAACTTTGGGTTTTCCTTACTTTGCTACTCTTGGTGACGATTTTTTCTTATGTACTTGACTATTTTTAATGAAAGATTATTTTTATTTTTCTTGACGTGAAATTCAAAATAAATTCGGCGCGTCTACTAAAATTTCACGAACTAACAATGGTCGTGAACGTGTCTTCTTAGTTTCAATCCTTTTTGAATTCATAAGGTATTCTTCATCAAATAACTTACTTTGACATAACATTCAAATAATCCTTACATGGTATCAATAGTTTTAGTTTTCTAATCCCTTTCGTTTCCTATCAGGTGAAAAGTACCCTGCGACCACTGTACTCTTTTCCTCCGGTGACCATGCTACTAAAACTGCCCTCAGCAACCACCAAGCCTCGTTTCACTCACCCATAACAGATTGTCATTTTTCCCTTTCTTCGAACACAATTCACCTAACAGCACATCCCTTGCCTCCTTTCCCACATCCAGGCACATTGTTTTGGTTTATTCCACATGGCTTTCAACAACTCCTATTCAAATTCTACATCTCAATGACTTTTAGCATTGTTCCACGGATTCCATGTGAAAAATTGATCGAACAAGTAACTACTGTTCTTGGACTGTTGCTACCAGTTGTGGTTTCAAGGTCAAGGTCATGACAGCCACATAACCAAACAAGCCAAAGATATTCCCAGCACTGGTCAAGCTCAATGGAAGCAAATTGATGCCTCTTTCTGTAGCATTCCCTAGTTCCCCATCAATGGCAAATTGTAGGGGAGACTTATTTATCTATCTCACACTAGACCAGATATAGCTTTTGCTATGAGTCTAGCCAGTCCATTCATGCATCAACCAAAAGAATTACATTTACAAGCTGCTCTTAGACTTGTCTAATATTTAAAAGGGATAATAGGAAGAGGAATTTTGTTCAAAAAAACAAGAATGTTAATCTTGAGACATATATTGATGCTGATTATGCAGGTTCAGTTATGGATAAGAGGTCAATTATTGGATATTGCACCTTCCTTGGTGGAAAGCTACTAATTTGGAAGAATAAAAAGCAAAGTGTGGTAGTGCCGAAGCAGAATTTCGAACAATGGCTCGAAGAATATATGAGCTGTTAGGGTTGAAGATTTTACTGGAAAACTTAAAAATAAAATGGGATGGACATATGAGATTATATTGTGACAATAAATCTAATCAGCATAGCTCACAACCCTCTACAACATGATAGAACTAAACACATAGAAGTGGACAAACATTTTATCAAAGAAAAGCTTGATAGTGTTTGCCCTTAATATGTGTGTACTCAAGGCAAATTGCGAAAAGCTTGATAGTGGCTTGGTTTGCACCCCATATGTGTACTCAAAGCAGATTGCAGACATACCTAGGGACTAAAGAGCAGTAACATCGAGAGAATTATATCTAAGTTGGGAATGGAAAAACAATTATTTACCAGCTTTAGAGGGAGTGTTGAAATATTTTAATATGTTTTAGATTTGATTCCTATTGTTTTTAATTATGTTTATTACTACTATATTAATCCCACAATCTTAGGGATTTGTTTCCTAAAATAGGCAGTACTTATTTCCAAATTTATTTAATGAATGTATGTATATATCAAATGTATGTAATGAGATTGAATAACAGATTAATTATTTTCTTATAAACTTAATATGAATCACTCAAACAATCTTCAAGCATCATCTCCTGTTCCATCCACCCACACCTCCTACACCCGAAATCTCTATCGCAATACGGAAATGTATTCGTTCCTCTTGTAATTCTAACCATCTTTATCGTTTTCCATTAATTATGATTGTTTGTATCGATCCTTTTTCTCCTTAATATCTTCTTTGGATTTTGTGTCTATTCTTAAGACTACGGGAGAAGCCATGGCTGGTCCCGGATGGTGGCATGTAATGGTAGAGAAGATGATCAATTTACATTCTAGAGGCACTTGGGAACTTATTCCTTTGGAAAATTAAAGTACTTCCTTGAGATAGAAGTTGCTTAGTCAAAGAAAGGTATCTTTAAATCCCAAAGAAACTGTGTTCCTAATCTTCTCAAAGAAATAGGCAAGATTGATTGTAAGACAAAAGAGTTCCTATTGAACAAAACCATAGAACTTGGAGAGATGAAGGCATATTGTGAATAAAAGCCAATATCAAAGACTTGTTGGGAAGCTCACTTAGCTCACACTAGACCTCAAATGGCATATGTTGTGAGTATAGTTAGTCAATTCATGCATGATCCCAGGGAGAGACATTTACAAGTTGTAAACAAAATCTTTCAATATTTGAAGTAAAGTCCTGGAAGGGGATTATTTTTCAAGAGGAATGAAAAATTAAAAATGAAAGTGTATACTAATGCAAATTATGCAGCATCTATTATAGATAGGAAAACTCAAGATATTGCATGTTCTTGGGTGTAAAATTGGTAACTTCGAGATGTAAGAAACAAAATGTTGTTGCAAGGTCTAGTGCAGAGGTTAAATTCCGAGCTATGGCACATAGCGTGTGTGAATTGTTATGGTTACAAATTATTCTAAATGATCTTAAAGTGGCATATGAAGAACCAATGACTCTTTATTGTGATAATAAGTCAGCTTCTAGCATTGCTCACAATCCAGTTCAGCATGATAGGGCAAAACACAAAGATAGATCAACACTTTATTAAAGAAAAATTGGATAGTGGTCTTATTAGTACTTCGTATGTTCCACCTGGGCATCATTTAACATATTTGGTCACAAAAAGGTCTTCCTACCGAGCTATTTCATGATCTCACATGCAAGCTGGAAATGATAGATATCCATTCACCAGCTTGAGAGGGAGTATGTTAGTAGGATATTAAATGTTCTACTACAGGTTGTTAGAAGTTGGTAGAAGGTTCTAGAGATGTTTTTATAATTATTACTATAGGGTTAGAGTTCTCTATATGCAGATACTAGTGTACTATTTCAAATTCTAAGATATTGTTAGTCACAATATCTTATATTTACCACATTTATGTGTATTTGCCATATTTCCCTGTATTATTCTTCATTATAAATATACAACCCTATGTGTATGTTCTACATAGAGGGAATTAACCTTAGGCCTAGTTTTTCATTACTTTCACACAAATGAATCAGTTTGAATAAAAATCTTGTTTGTTTCATATTAATTCTTTCAAGTATGATCACAATCTCATACAGAATTGAAAAGACAGAGTCATAGACTCCCTCTTAGCTTTAATTTACGTTTTTTTTGTTTTTGAATGTATTTAACTTCATGCATTTGTTATCTAACTCCTAAAGTCTTGGGTCATATAGCTAATAACGTTGTTTTTTACCTTTTATTGATGTTAAGTTTTGTGAATAAAATCAACTCATACCTAACTTTTATCTTGTTTAATCCTCTAGTTTATGTTGTTTTTGTATTGTTTCGTATTTTAGTTGTTTTATGTTTTTTTACTTCTAATCTCTATTATGAGTGTGTGAAATAAAACAATAGAAAGCAATTCTGGTGGAGGAAAACAAGCTAAAACTCAAGGAAGCATGATTGGACATGAAAGATTGATTTTTACACAAATAATCATGTCGAGGGGCACCGAGATCAAGTCCAGCACTACAAACATGGAGAAAGGACTCACATATATGTATATAGTGCCTTGGACCACCCTTGGAAGGCCAAAAAGCGATCATTGGGCGCCAGGGTCACTCGCTGGGCGAGCTGGTGGCTCGCTGGGCGAAAATGACAGACCAGAACTGCAGTATTTCGGTCGCTGGGCGAAAATATGGCTCGCCCAGCGAGTTATATGTCTGAGAACGTCGATTTTAGGCCTCGCTGGGCGAGTGTGAAGCCGCTGGGCGAGAATATCGACCCCAATACGCGAATATGGTTATTTAATCATGTTTCTATAAGAGTATTAGGGGATTCCTCATTTTTTTTACGAATAGAAACACCTTGGGTGCTTGGGAGAGACTCTTGGAGGCTATTAGGGGTGTTGGGAAACTCTCCCTTCTCCTTCTTGAGTCTCCTTCTTCATCCATGGAGGTTTTACCCCTTTTGGGTTGGAGAGGATGATGGGCTACAAAATTGGAGGCGAAGATGCGAATGGGAGGCACAATTAGAGCATGAAGCAGTATTCAAGAACCTTGGGAGAGGGATTGTTTCTACTTTATGGTTCCAATTTCTTCCCTATTCTTCAATTTTGTAAAACCCTAGGTTCTCCACCATGGAGAGCAATTTCTATTTGTTGAGATTAGATGTAAAACATTGAATTCTTGTGTAAAATTGTATTGTTAATTTTATGCTTTTCCAATTCATGTTAGTATTTGATTTCTATGCTTAATGCTTGTTGTGGTTTAATCACCCATGGCTTGTTTGTGGTTCTTGAGGTGTTGGGAAACATCTTTAGAACCTAGATTTGAAATTAAATACCCAATGGATGCTTGCATCTAGGAATAGAACTTGGTTCATTAGTAATCTTAGATTCTTGAAATTAATGCATGATTTCACTTGTTGAGGATTCAAGAAATTGAAACTTGATGAGTAATCATAGGCTCAAAGGCTCTAGGAATAGGATTTAAGTATTCTTACGAATTGATTTTAACATGAATATGGAATTGGGATAATTTAGAATGCATGAGAATGAAATGGTTGAAGTCTAATCTTGACAAATTGTAAATACACTATGTTTATTTCTTATTGCACACCAACTATATCATAAAATACAAAAAGAGTTTTCATTGTGTTTGTGTGAACTTTGTGTCTAATTGAGTTGTGAATTGCGAGAGTTGTCATGCGTTGCACAAGTCCCTTGGGAGAGAACGATAAAAATACTTATTACTTGTTATGTGCAACCGGTGCACTTGCTGTGTTGGTTTTTCACTAACAATAGCATAGATGATTTAAAAAGCTTTAAATGGGAGAAATTTAAATAGTTTTCCTTTTCTTATAATAATTGATCATTTCGGAAGGTTTATCTTTAACGACTTAAAAATTTGGGTTCCATTATTAATGAGCCCTCCACACAGTTCTTCCCTGAATAATTTTGGAATGTATAATTCCTTCTATAGTTCAGGTTTTCAGTCGTATTAATGTTATATCTAAGTCAGTTTTTTACTATTATTTTATTGTTTACTAGCAGTGTCATTTCATGACTACTTTATTCTCTTTATTTTCAGTTGTTCGTAGTTACTAGGAGGTTACACTGTTTTGTAACTGTCAACAACTACAAACAACTAAACAATAAAATGAAATGCACTGTTAGTACAAAATTAAATAATAATAAAAAACTGACTTGGATATAACATTAATAGTTGGACAACAAAAATAAATAACATCGCATTATAAGAATTTGGAAACTACCATAACCTTTGATTGCATAGAAATGTTGCAACAGTTATTTCTCTAGATTTCAGTCATGAGCATAGAATTTCTGCAATTTTGAGATTGTTTCTTCTTTAGACCTATTTTTGATGCTATTAGGAAAAGAAAGGAGGATAAAATGCTGGGGAATTATATTGATAAAATGGAAATTATATTAAAAAGACAGATACGAGGTCCTAAAATAGAAGCTAAGTTCAAGAAAGTGAATGAAAAACCGTAAGGAACTCAACCTGTCTTCTTGGCTCAAAGCGTATTGTCAAAGTATGTACAAGAAAAGGATCTAACACTGGATCATCTGGTTTCACTGGACGGAACGACGAAAATGGTACTCTAACCTGTCATAGTAATACAGACAGGAGACATGAAAGTTTCTAAAAGTGATGGAATTTCAAAGCGGGATAGTGAGAAATGAGAATCATAATTTGTTAAAAGGAAAATGATTCTTACCCTACAAAATCCCACTTTTGTACTAATTCTTGCAAAATACAATCTACTCTGACTTGGATCTGCTGAAGGACCAGCTTCTAGAATCAATACATAAGATCTTCCATTGCCACCAACAGAGAGAACCAGACCCTCATACCTATCATTATAGATAAACTAATTACGCGTGAATGCACTTAGAACTTCCAAATTTTAGCAAAGTAAAATTATACAGAAAATTTTGGATGGTTATCTTATCCACAACAGTCATCTATCCAATTTTCCATACCTGTCAAGAGTATAACCTAATGGTAGGGAAAGCTTTTTTGATAGTTCCACGTAGCCACCTCTATTGAATACATACCCTGAGCTCAATATGAAGATATGTGAGTGGGTAAGAGTTGTTGGCTACTCAAAAAATATAAGGAGCTAAAACAAAAAACAACAGAGCATGTATATTTTGTGAACTGATAAAGGCTATTTTATTGAATGATATCAAGCATCTAAATTTAGACAGAAAAAAAGGAAATATGCAGAAACTAACCACTACGTAAACATAATTTATGGGAAAAATGCCTAAACATGTCACATGTAGAGACATAACAAAATTCTAAACAATAGCACAAAAACAATCATATTTGTCTATTTCCTCATTGTAGATTGGTTCAATCCTATTTTTGGTGGCATCATCACTTGGATCTTGAGCATCCTGCAAAGATAAATATGGTAATGACAAAGGGAAAGCTCCTCTGCTTCAAGTGCTTTCTCCCACCTGAAGCATAATGCTGACAGAAAAGGATTATGTTTTATGAAAGGTGACATCCACAGTGATATAGACATGACGGCTCTTAGTATGATAATATTTGTACCCTTTTTCTTTAGTATGATAACCAACAAATAAACAACTAAGAGCTCTAGGATCTAATTCATTGTGATTAGTGAACAATGACAGAAAAGGATTATGTTTTATGAAAGGTGACATCCACAGTGATATAGATATGACGGCTCTTAGTATGATAATATTTGTATCCTTTTTCTTTAGTATGATAACCAACAAATAAACAACTAAGAGCTCTAGGATCTAATTCATTGTGATTAGTGAACAAAAGCAGAATATCCAAATACTTGATAAGGTAGATTTGACACTATAGTAGAGGCAATAAATAACAAAAAAAAAAACTCAAAAAGACTAATGTTATTTAAGATACAAGTGGGTAACCTAGTGATGAGGTAGGCTACAATTAGCATAGTTTCTCCCCAATAGGCTTTAGCAAAGGAAATCGGAAAAAGTAGGGCTCTAACCACCTCTAGAAGATGATGATATTTCCTTTTTGCAACTCCATTTTGTTATGGAGTGTTAACACATCTTAGTTGATGAAGAGTACCATCACGAGAAAAAAATTTGGACAATTCATATTCAGTACTATTATCAGACACAATTCTTTTGATATTTTTTCCAAATTGAATTTGGACAAGACAGCAAAAATTAAAAAAAAAATTGAAAACCTCAAATTTACTTTTTATCATGTGTCCATGTGACACAAGTACAATCATCAATAAAAGTAACAAAACATTTTGCTCAAGAAATAGATTCTAAAATAGGTCCCCAAATATCAAAGTGAATCAAGTCAAATGAGAAATTACTCTTTTTACTAGATACAGGATAAGATGCATGATGATGTTTTGACAATTAACAAATATCACATTTAAAAGACTCAAAAGACTTGGTAGTGAACAAATGAGGGAATAGTTATGTTATAAGGTTGAAGGAGGAATGCTAGAGTCTTTTAGGATGAAGCCATATTTGGGAATTTGTCCACCTTTTTTATGTTGCTTGTTAGCTTATAACATTTGTTTTGTTTTTGTCATATACAAATCATTCTGCTACTTAGCAATTAAAAATATCTTCCTCATGACAAGGACCTCAAATACACAAGAACAGACAAAAGTTACTGAAGAGTTCAAATCTTTTGTAGGCTTTTGTATAAAGAAAAGACTATTGTTTAGTTGTGGGACATATAAAATATCTTTTAATAAAATAAATGATTCTAAAGTAATATTCCCATATCCACATATGGGTACATTATCACCATTTCAACTCTAATGAGTTGTCCTGTGATCATCTTGACATATGAATTGAAGAGCAATGGTAAAAGTGTCATGTGATCAGTTGCTACTGAATCAAGAATCCAAACAACATGAGAGAGGGCCGATAGTATTGAATGTACTCGTACCTTTCTTATCTTTCATAGTTAGGGTATATGATCTATAGGATTTAGTCATTGATTCAATCATTGTTCTCAAATGATCATGTTCCTCTCTAAAAGCTTCCATATTAGACATTGAAAAACACAACAAAGAGATAATAGAGACTCAGCTCTTATCACACTTTGATTCTTAACAAAAAAAGATCAGCAGAACCAAATCAAAGTCAAGTGAGATGCCACCCCTTGGGTGCTCAAAAGGTCTCGACAACCCTATCTATGGCGGTGATGGGTCAAGCATACCTTTCTGGCCCACCACTAACCTCAATGACAATGGTTAACAACAGAGGTGACGGCAGTTAACAAGGGAGCAGAAACAGGACTCCTAAAATTGGGAACTTTGATACCAACTTGAACTATGTAAGAAAATAAATAATTATTTTATTATAGTAGTTACATCAATAACATTCTCATGTCTATTTGTAACAACCAAAGCTTCTAAAAAAGTAATAAAAATATATTGAAATGAACAGGAAGATTCTAAGGATATTTTTTCCTTATTGCTTTGGTGATATTGAGAATATTTTTTATGCTAATAATATGCTATTTACAACACTGTTCATCATTTATAACTTTTCCACAATTTCTTGTCTGGCCAGCTGTTTTACCACCAAGGGTCTGCGAGCGAGTATTGTTTATGCCATTGTTTCTCCAGCAAGTATTGTTTACCGCCAATGTTTTTCTAGTGAGTACTGTTTACTAACGATGTTTTGCAGGCAATTATTGTTTATCGTCATGCCCTCTAACCATTTTAACAAGCTTGACTCATATGATATATATGTTCCAACTTGAAGGAAAGTGTCTAAATTTATGAATTGAAACAACCAAGCATATAGAAAATTGATGGTCACTTTGACAAAGAGAATTCATGTCAAGGAAATATCTACTACCTTTGTCATTATTTACATTGTCAGTTGACTCACATGATTACTAGGTCTCTCACAAGTCTTGTATTAATGTCATTTGTAACAAGTTTGTCTCATATGATACATATGCTCTAACTTGACAGAGAGAGTTAGAGATATAATTTGATTATGTTAGAGACATGATTTGATTACATTAAATAGGGACATATGACTTGATAGGGAAATATCTAATGCCATTTTGTTAATTATTAAAAAATTATAAGATGCTAAAATAAAAGCAATGCATGCATGTTTTGTGAATTGACACAGGCTATTCCACTGAATGATATGCATCTGAATTTATACAAAGGAAAACAGAAATATGCAGAAGACTAGCTGCAACTTCACAAGCATAATTTAAGGAGCAAATGCCTAAAACTCTGTTACACCTATAGCTTGTAATCAAAATCCTAAAAAATAGCATAAAATCAGACTTTCAAAAATCTGTTGTTTTAGCTACGGGTCATTCAATTTAACAAAGCTAATAATATGCAGAGTTCTCAATCATATGCAACAAATATTGTAAACCTGTTGGTATGGTTCATTAATATCCACCAGATATACCTGAAAAAACAGCATCTCCATTCTCGGTGAACTCAAACTTGGCATCCATACCACCATCATATTTTGTGGCAAGTACATCTTGGAAGTAAGTTCCTTGACGAACGTCCCATCCATGCAATGAAGATTCAGATTTGAATTTGGCAATCAAGAGCTTACTTTTGCTGCTTTTCCCAGCCCGTGATTGTGCCAATTTGTTATTGTGATCCTGAAATTAAGTCCAGTTTATTTTTTACCAGGCAGCGTGGGTCTGTGTTAATACGTTAAAAGGCATTTCTATATATCTAAATGAGAGTGGGATTTGTCTAGATTCTAACTTTATAATTTTCCTTTCACGAAGGCAGGAATACAAAGTCGCGCTGTTTTTCCTTTTCTTTCTTTAATGTCTGTGTAGAGAAAGTGTGGAGACAAACCTGAAATGCTTTGGTTAGATTATAAACTCCTCGATGATCAACCCTGAAGAGATCCCCAGTGATAGCAGAGCGTGCAGTGGCACAATATATTATTTTGTTGCAACCTTCTACGGCAGCTTTGACAGTGGTGGGATCACCAACATCTCCAATAACTATCTCTACTGACCTTGGAAGCAGGTCTACCACCTCTTGATCTGCTTTCCTTACCAAAGCCTTCATTACAGAAAAAAAAATAAAATCAATATCTTAGACCAGTTTATATTGATCAGCCATTTCATTTCAAGCAACAATTGACTGCCTCGTTTGTTTATTGTTTAACGAGTTTCGTCTAGTTTAGTTTATTATTTAATAACGAGGGCCATAATGATAAACTGAACTATAAATAGAGTACTGAGTAAAGGCAGGGCACCTTTACAGAGTAACCCCTGAGCATGAGCTTTCGAACAACGATGCGACCGATGCGGCTAGTGGCACCAACAACGAGTACAGTAGTATTCTGAGCGCCAGGGATTGCGAACTCGCACATGGGTCCTTCGCGAACGAGAAGGGCATCGAGAGCCTCCTGATCATCGGAGCGGATTGTCCTAGAAATCTGACCCAATCCCGAGAACTTTCTCCAAACTTCATCGAATAACTGCCGCGATCTTCGACCCAGACCCACAGGGTTGACGTCATCCAGGCTAAGGGACATGGGTGGTTGTTGCATCACACGCTGCTGCTTTTGTACCTCGTCTTCGCCCACGTCGCTGTCCTTGCCTGTATTTGGATCAGCAGCCCTGGGGACTAGCATCAAAGGATACTTCCGTGGATGAACGTCATTGAAGAACAGAAAACGTTTCATTTTTGAGAAAGGAATTGATCCTCGAATGTCCGAGGAAAGTCTGCACTGTGTCTGTGAGTAAAAGCTGCTATTAGCTGCTGTTGCCGACGCTGTGGCGTTCATGATTTAGCTATTACGGCTGAAAAACCAAACTCCGTTGAATGTGCTTCCACAAAAGCTTTAAAAGTGCGTGCATGCGTACCAGAAGACTCCAACTAGTTTGTTTTGGCTTACATTGGAACCAGAAAATGTGAGTGGCCCGTGTTTCTTCTGTATGAGCATTAGCAATTGGACTTCGCGTTAATACGTTAAAAGGCAGACACGTAGACCTGGGAAGGAATAACTTTGACCACACAATTTTGGATTGGATTATACCGGGAAAATCGAGAACTAAGTGCTTCCACGTCGTCCACCACTTCTCTCTTTTCCTCTGGCTGGATCTGAGAAATTCTTCAATCCATGCTGTGGCCTTACAGTTTTATTTTTTAAGAAAATATGATGATGTATTTCATCCTATTTTTAATAAAATTATTTGTTTATTATTTTTAATTAATATTTTTAGGATAATTATTAAAAACTAAAACTTATGCTAACGGGATACATTATAAAGAAACTTAAACAATTATATTTCTATTACCATTTACTATAAATATCATAATATTTTATTAAAATGCATTGATATCGTAAATATTTTAGACAAAATGCTTAATTCTAGCATGTTAATTTACTTTTTGAGATATGTATTAAGTTTAAACATTAGCTCTCCATTAGATGAGACAATCTGAGATAAACAAAGGGGATCATTTTGTTTTTAAAAAAAGAAATACCACTTTGATAAAAAAAAAAATTGACAAACTGATGTGGCTTTTTGTTACTTTTTTATTTTGTTCAAATTTTCATGGATTCAAAAGCGCAATAGCTCTTTCACTTTCACTTTTGAAACTCTTATAACTCTCTCGCTCTTTTTTCTTTAGCTCCGTGTTTTGTTTTCTCAACACTTTTTTTGTAGTCTCGTGCTGCTTCTCCTTCTTATTCTTCTAATGCAAACGTTGCTCTTTGTCCCTTTCTTTCGCACATTGATTCCAGGATTTTATGTTTTCTTGTGATTCTGCCTTTGTCTGTTGTTATTTATTCATTGTTGACGAATATGATATTTCATAGTTGTAAACCAGAATATACGAAAGCAGAACATTGGATATTGTATATGGTATTTCATTAGATTTATGAAATACCATACATCCAATGAAATAAAACGCATGAAAACAAGATATATGAAAATCCTAAACTTAAGAAAAACAGAACATGACTTTAATAATAACAAAATGAAGAAAGAACGAAAACTTATTTACAATATTTCAAATCGGAATGCTGGAAGAATGAAAACGACGTCACACACACTCGTCAACAATGAATAAACAACAACATAACGAAGGTACAATCACGAGAAAACATCAAATCCTGGAACCAATGTACGAAAGGAGGGACAAAGAGCAACATTTGAATTGGAGGAATGAGAAAGCAGCGCGAGACTGCAAAAAGAGTGTTGAGGAAAGCAAAACACAGAGTTAGAGAAAAAAAGAGCGAGAAAGCCATAAAAGTTTCAAAAGTGAAAGTGAGAAGAAAGAGCTATTTCCCTTTTGAACCCAACATGAAAATTTGAACAAAATAAAAAACAACAAAAAGCCACATAAGTTTTTCAATTTTTTCTTGTCAAAGTAGCATTTCACTTTTAAAAAAATGTTATAGTTTTTTAAAATGATATTAGTATTTTTTTTTTCACGATGATAGTAATCTCGGTATATTAAAGTTTAGCGGATACGAGTATCCATGAGTATGGATACTATGATACTCGTATTTGTCTCGTTAACATGCGAGTATAAATAATACCCGTACCCGTTATCCGCGAGTATCCAATTTTAATATTCATTTCCTATTCGTTGTGATTTTATCTACGAATAACTGCGGATATGGATTCTTTTAACATCCCTATATATTACTAATGTTTATTTAATTTTTTAAGTAAATTAATCTTAATAAACATTTATTATTTAATATTTTATTCTACTAAAATTAGTTAAAATATCGAAAAACCTTTGTTATTGACCCATTAATCAATAATCCACTTTAATTTTAGTTATTTAGTATAGGCTTAAATACCTTTTTGGTCCTCATTTTCATAGTGTTTGTTGCGGATTGTTTTCATTTTGACAGAATGTTTAAAATGATCATCATTTTTACCGAATGTTTAAAATGGTCCTCATTTTCGCAATTCGTGTTTTATTTGGTCATTTTCTGTAACGCCGTTTAAATAATTAATGGAGCATTGTACAGGTGACACGGTTTGTATTAGGGTGTGTTACGTGTACTGTACAGGTGGCTAATTAAGTTATTTTTTTCAATTTAGGAGAAATTTTACAATTAGGGAAATTTCTTCATCTTCGTCTTTCTTGAGCTTGGAATGAAGTGGAGAGTCAAACATTGTACTGCATTTTGACTTTTCTTAAACTTCGTTCAATTTCACTTTTGTCAAACATTGATGTAGTGCATTTTGATGAGGATGAATTAATGTTATGAATTTAACTTCTTCCAGACTTACATCAATTTAATTTTTCTCAAGCTTAGATCAATATCACTTACTTCAATGCTCAGATTAAGATGTCATTTCGAACATGTTGGAACTAATATCAACTAATCAAACTAATTCATTTCTTCATTTAACAATAGTACAAAACAGATTGGACTTTAAAATCATTAATCTGCCTCATTTGTGTCATGATGATGACATCTTTTCATCAATACCACCATTTAAAAAAGTTGCAGCCACATTATTGGAACCACCACTTTGTAAATCAATAAACCAAAAATTAAAACCAATTTATTATTAACACAAAAATAAAAACAGATTGTACCCAAAATTTTCTACCAATATTTTTTTAGAGTTCTTGACATCCTTAAAGCTGTACAGATCGGGTCATTTCTCGTTGAACCACCAACAGTGCACGAAGTGATACAACACGGTTGCCTCCAACGATTACAACCAGAGGTAAAGGAAGAAGATTGAGACCGTAACATACCTATATAATGGGATTGCAAGAAGAAGAAGATTGCAGCAACACCAATTGGGAATGGAGGAACAAGATTGTCAAAACTCACCAACAGCCCAAACATTTCTTACCAAAACCGTAGCTCACTTATTTAACCCCAAATATCTAATTACCATACACACATGTACGGTACACGTAACACACTCTAATACAAACTGTGTCACTTGTACAATGTTCCGTTAATGATTTAAACGGTGTTACAGAAAAGGACCAAATAAAACACGAATTGCGAAAATGAAGACCATTTTAAACATTCGTTAAAAATGAGAACCATTTTAAATATTCTGTCAAAAAAAGGACAATTCGCAACAAACATTACGAAAATGAAGACCAAAAAGGTATTTAAGCCTTTAGTATATAAACCCAAATATATAAATAAGAGCGTTGTTAAAAAAAGAATAATATCAATGAGTTCAGATGTGAACGTTTTGTTCGTAAATAATTGTCATAATACATAATGCATTATAAATGAAAACAACCTCGAAAATGATCTTAACCTTAATTCTGGGTCTTGTTTATTTGAAACCATTAATTTAATACTCAACTTCGTCAAACAATAATTGCTTAAAATTGAGTATAATAAGTATGTTCTTTAAAACCTTCTACTCTGTCTAAGTATCAATCTTACATAGCTGACTTTTCTTCAAGTTTATCATACTAAAAAAGAAACTTTTAGATAAATTATTGTTGAAAGGTGATGGAGAACGATAATCATAGAGATTTATTGTATTTGTTTTTAATAAATGCAAAGTAATGAAACATACTAATTTGCAAGATACCTTAACATTTTACATTTTACTTTTCACTATTATGAAGAGATTTGAGAATAACATTTACCATTTTACTTATATGCCCCTCGTTAGCCCTTCCTTCCCTTTTCACCATTGTTGATCATTGATAGAGAAACATGAAGATAACAGTGCACAAGTCAAACTAGTTTACTATAATATAACCAAACTGAATACATTTTAATTAAATTCGATTCCATTTTTGTTATACCCCATTCCAAATTCATGAAAAAAACTTTTATGTATTCATCAAGTTCCATTGCTGTTATATCTGATTGCAAATTCATGATTATTTAATTTTTTTTGTGCTTTAATAAAGAATAAAAACTTCAAATAATTAAATTTTGAAATCAATTATATTATATTTACTTTATTCAAATAATAAATATTATTACAAATGTTTGATTTTTTTTTCGTTAATAAAGAAAAAAAGTTAAAATAATTAATTTTTCAATATAATATTTATTTTATTGAAATAATAAATATTAATAATAATTTTTTTCATCATAATTTTTTTTTAAAATACCATTTTATATTATTTTTAACACCAAAAACAATTTACCAATCTTACTTTATTATTTACAATTTTTTTATTAGTTATATCAATCAAATCATTCCTAAACTTTCACAAATTTTACTCAATCTTACTATCATCTACAAATCCTTTCAAAAGAACATAAATTTCCCCATCAAATCTACCCAAATCAGTTATTTCTCTCCCTCTCAAATCATTCATACCAGAAAAAACACATTTAAAAGAAGAAACTTTAGTCCAAATACTTTTCCTGGAATTTTTGGTTCAACATTAAAAATGGTATTTTAATTTTTTTTAATATATTTTAAATTTTCAAAATCAGTAACTATAATGATATTTTGAAAGAATAACATAGGTACAGTACAAAAAATTCCAACATTAGAAAATCCAAATTCAGAAACCTTAGCTTAAAACACTATGACAAATTCTATTATGCAGATAAATAAAAGAAGGCATTCGCATTAAGTAATTTGAGATTAACTGGAATAAAGAAAATACTAGCAAAAAATGCACATAAAGAGGTAATAGGGTGTCAAAAATGAACAAATTATTTGCATGTGTCTCTCAAATACATAAAAAAGAATCCGATATTTGCACGGTACAAAAATATAAAACTCTTGCAAAGACTCTCCTAAGTCGAATGTAATTTTCTACTTCACTGATTCGAGTAAGAAAGAGGAATTGTTTAACATAAAACCCAAATTCAACTTCAACAGTAAGGTGTGTGACCAAATAAGAAAAGTCTATATAACCTCGAAAAAGCAATCCCTTATTAACTAATTAATCAAACACAAAAGTATCCATCAAAACTCAAGAATAAGAACAATTCTTCATACAGAATCAGAATTACACAATTTTAAAAATTGAAGATATACTATAATTTTACAATTTTACTATTTGCACTCAGATTGATTCAATAACTTATATTCTACAATATACTTTATAGAACGATTAAAGCTTTCACCATGAATGCCCCATTCTTCACATATCATATATACATCTCAAAATAGTAATAGCCTTAAAAATTCACAGAATAGTTTTCATAGCAATAGATCAAACAGAATACTGAAATATAAAATCTACGCAAATGACCTAATCTCATAAAGGAAGCAGAATAATGCATATACTAATTATTTACTTTCATCTTTAAATAAGAGATTCTACAAAATGCATTGAATCTTTAAAACGGTTATAACTAAAAACAACTTGATGCCATCCCCCACCCACAAACATTTGTAAGAAATTTGAGACCTATTTAGACTATAGTACACCCGCCACCGAAGGATGGCAACTAACATAAAACAAGTAATTTGACAAAATCAAAGAATTACCAAATTGGCCCACAAAAACAGAAGCACCGCCAAATATCCCGCCAGACCTGGTTAGTCCTTTGTAGAAGAGGACAGAAGCAGTAATTGGCTGAACTCAGATCTTCATCGGGACAAACATGTTGAGATGGACATGCGCACCTCCAAGGCTACACACATGCACCCTGTGTATTCCATTCACAAACAATGATGCTATCGGAGCACTGGTGAAACTAAGGTATACCTCTGTCCAGAGCATTTCTTCAAAAGTGCCACATATATACAAGTATGAACAGCTCAACCAGCATTGTTAGCAACTTCTGCAGCTCTTTGCCTCATCATTTCCATTACAGCAGCTCTACGCCGTGAATCAGACTGTTGCTGCAACCTCCTTAAATGTTCTTTCAAATCTCTAATTTAACCCAAAAGATCAGAGTTAATACAAACAAGATCTATAAAAAAGTTAACTAGAGAATAATGAAAATGCATGATCCACAAACCTGCAACGTGGTACATGGCATTCAGATTCTTTGCATGCACGAGCATGAAGTTGAAGCAAATACCACATTTTCTTGCAAAGAACACAACCTCCAGAAGCCCGTGTTTTGCAGTGCATCCCATGGCGGAAAAGCCCCTTCACCTTGCGACAATTAGGATACTGACAATGTGCAGAACGACATTGGGATGCATGAACAAGAAGATCAAGCATTTTCCGTAGCTGTAATAAAGAATTCAGTAATATTAGAGATCCTATGTGTATGCAGAAAGTTTTAAAGTCCCCACCAAACAAGGTAGTGCAAAAGAAAGTAATAGCCAACAAACGTTTGGAGAAACAAGAGTCGTCCCAAATGCACGGAAAAATGTAAAAAAACAAATCAGTATACATACTTCTACAAAATATTACACACACAAAACATTACAAGGTAGGGGAACAAAAGCGGGAAAGGTTGAGCTGCAAGATTTATAATAACTATAGATTATAGATAATATGGACAGAAGCAAGCAATTGTTGAAAAAAAAGATAAAATCGTGGTATAATGAAAACAATAAAATGACAGCACTTTTACAACATATTTGAATAGCAAAGATGCTGATACATCTTCACGCTTTTTTTTATAGACTAAAAATAATTAAAAGATTAACAACTGTTATAGTAACTACACAATAGTCAGCTACATAAAGGGAAGAAACATGGGACTTGACTCTATAAAATGCGTGATATATTAGAATTAGCATACCATTTGAACCGTTTACAATATTTTTAAAAATCATCAAACATGAAACTCAACAAAAGTCTTAATTTTCTACTCAAAGACATAGTTTTATCTGAGACAACCTCACTTGGTGGAGATAAGACTTTTTTCGAATGTTTAACTCAATTATAACTTGTTTAGTTCTTACATGTTCCACTGCTTAAAATCCTATCCACCCTCAAATTTCATTACTTGTAAATATAAACTTTATTTGGCATACGATATGAAACAACTGAAATATTAATAGCTTTGATGCTATGTAGACAAAAGAATGGATCCTCTCATATACAAGGCAATATCAGTGTCTATCTCTCAACACAATTTAATGTGATATCAAGAAAAAGGTAGACATGGAATTTAAACATGACTGTCATCATACTGAAATTTGACATGAGAAGACCCATTTTCATAAGAAAGCCCAGAGGAGCTAAAGATAGAATTTTATACAACACCTGCAACACTCGGTGCTGCCTTGCTTCTTTGTTCTGAGCATCACGATCCACCATGGATGGATGATTTGTCAACTTATGAGGATGATCAATACCTCCATCCTTTTGATAACAAGCATTGCATACATCATACTCAGGGCAAACCTCACAGCGCCATCCTTGACCAGTTTCAATGTCAAGATAACATATATTACAAGTTGTCACAAATGCTGGAGCAGTTGGATTGTGAAGATGATAGAGGACCATCATTGATGAATGTTTGGCCCGCCTTAGTGTATCATACTGGTAATGGTTTCCCTGGCAGAGACTGAGAAATGCCTGTCTAGTGTCAAAGAATTCACTCTCAAGAATATCATCTTTGTCCTTTGTATCAGATGGAACATCAGCAATTTCAACCTGTATAATGATGCGAATATAAAAAATTTCAAAAATCACTTATACTCTGACCTACTGCATGTTTGTGTTGTATTTGATAGCTGATTTTGCTTTCAGAGAAGTAAAGAATATAAATACTAGTGTGTTTTTCACTGAAATGTCCTGTTTGAGAGTATCAAATAACTAAAACCAAACCAATTCAATATACCGGATTAAATTTAGAGCTTCATAATGTGTATAGCCACTTAGTTCCTCAAAGCACACTAAGATGATTAACATTCAGGTCCTAATAAAATCTCACAGCAGAGCACAGAGCTGAAGCACTCAAAATTACATGTCAAAATCAGAGTTACTTACTGGATAAAGAGTATGTTTCTCCCTCTGATTAATAGGATGTCTTTCTCTCTCTTCACGCTTTTGTTCTACTTCATAACACCTAAGAACAGGCAAGACTGAACGTGTGACTAGAAAAATTGATTGGAGAATTAGGAAGTGGCTCAGCAAGCAAGGATTGAAAGGGAGAAGAGTCATAGAAAGTTATGTTAACAATAAATATTAATAAGATCATAAGACATGATGTTAAGACGCTAAAAAGTCTGGTATTAAGACAGTATCCACAGCAGTCTGCCAGTTTTAATATTGTCCAACTCTGCAGTAAAACTTTTATAGTGCAAGTCTTATAAAGGATGATGGTGGTAGAAAGAACATCAACGAGTCATTCTGGAGGATATTGTAGAAGATAACAATAAGAGATGCTATGATAAAAAAATAATATATATAATAAAAAAAAAAAAAAAAAAAAAATAAAAAAAAAAAAAAATATATATATATATATATATATATATATATATATATATATATATATTATAAGAACATAAGATAAATAATAAAAGTCTAACAACTTCCACAACAAATAGACATAATTCAAAATTTTCTCTTCTAACAAACTTACTGAAAATATCATACAAATTGTGGTAGAAAGATAGCAAAAACACAGACAAACGGAAAGCCATAATATAATCCAGCGTAAACACATTTGCTCCTGTGTATCAGCATTTTTATTACATTAAAATAATAAAGTTTTAAGAAACTATATAATTTTAAAAGAATGATTTAAAAAAAAATGTATGCAATGGCAATTTTTAAGTGGAGAAGTTATGTAGTTTACCATTGAGGCAAGAGGTTGTGCAGTTACATGTTTTACCGAAGGATAAAATTGTCTAAATAAAAAATGACACCAATAGTTACAAAAAAATGTCTTCCTTCATACAATGGTATAGATAATTACATAGATAAATACAAGAAGTCAACTAGTATCAACTTTACTTCTGAAAGATTTAGTGCAGGAAAAAATTGAAAACAAAACCTAATCTTCCCTGTTTCTTGTACAAATATTTGTAGGAAAGAGAAAGAGTAAAAACATCGAAGCATTTTTGTAATTATTTGTGAAAACTGAAAATGAAAATATAAAACCCTTTCTCAAACCAAACAGACCCTTAACTTTCTCCACGCATCAACCTTTTCGTTCTCCATATAAAGAATATCAATTTACAAGTTGCGATGCTTCTTAGAAGGCCATACTGAACACAACAGAAAAACCTACTCAAAGAACACTAAGCTTACCAACAAAGTAGTCTAGCAAGCATGAATATGACATGGGCATGGATTCATGGTCATTTACTATTCATTGAAGATGACACAATTTTGACACTATGTACAACAACAATTGACACGTATCATGACAAAACCATGGAGATATTATTGAAGAGTACTTACTTATCACAAATCTGATAATTCTTGCACTGGTTGCACACCCAACGGTTACCAGAAACCATTAAGATACAACAGCCAGTACATGCATGCTGCAAATGAACCATAATAAAATCTTCCTTCATTGGGCAAATGGTTTCACCAAGCTGCAGAATAATTATGAATTTTATAAGAAATTAGCAAACATAAGGAACCTAAATAAATATTGATAGTATGGAAACAATATTAATGTTTGAAATATTAGCTACATACTGTGACATATCTAATGACTTTAAAAAACAAATTGGAAGAGATCTCCTTCCCAGGTGAAAAAAACAATGAGCATTATACATGTATAATAGTAAATTACTTTGTGCATGAGGAGCAGGTCCTTCGAAGCATTTCCTGAAAGATCTGACTGACCAGATGCTTTTAAAGCCCTTTTTGTTATAGTCTTTTTAGTTGTTCCCTTTTTATTTTGTTTTCTTCCATCTTCCTCTTGGCGAAGCTGATAAATTAAATCCTCCGCAGCCCCAGGCCAGTAGTCACCATCAAAATATGGTAGTCTTGCAGCAGTGACCTTGGCCCTACATTCACCAGTTGATATGAAGAAATGATCGTATAAGTTGGTGAGATCGACCACAATATTCTCCTTCGAAGCTTTTCTTAACATGGATAGATACCTGAAGAAACATGCTTAGAAATGCCCAAGTTAGAGATGAATAACCTAATCACATTGTACAAGGAAAATAAACAGATAACTTCTTCTCCTTTTGCCTATACAGAAGCTATTGGGCTCACCATTCACGTAGCTTATCAGATTTTGGTGTTTTCTGAATTTCTGGATGGCAATACAAAATATAATCTTCACCCTTCAATGGAGGACAAGCCCATATGTAGCAGCTTGTAAAACCACGTTTCTTGCAATATTCAAGGTATCCAATCTAAAATCAAATAATTTGTATCAAATATAATTTACAAGATAATAATAACCTGAAACTAGAATATTTACAGGGAAGGACTTCAAGCAACATTTTAGTGTTCAAATTTACCAGAATTTCATGGTAAACAAAAGTACGAAGAGCCTCTCCTGTCACTGCTTTAACCTCAGGCCTAAAATACTTCACAGAATCCAAATACGAAAGATACACTCGGCGCTGATTTGGAAATTGACATTCAGATCCAAATTCTTGAACGTACATGCCAAATAGGCAAACTTCCACACCTTCTATCTTCTGAAACAACAAAACTACCTGAAATAGAAAGCTAAGGGTATCAATATTCAACATTAGTGATTCAATTACAACCAGATTGATAAAATCAACTCTCTCATCACCTTTGATTTATATGGAAATTCTGTTGGGTAATTCTCTTCCTGAAAAATCTCCAGAAACCGTGGTTTCACTTCTAACTTTTTGTCGACAGATGACACAACTCTGATAACAAGAGCATCAGCTCCTGGAATCTGATAATGACCAAGTAGATAGAAATAAGTCACAGAAAATCAGCACATGCTAGAAAAGAGTGAAATCATTGATAACCACAAAAAGATTAAAAAAATAATACTAAAATAAACCACCACCAAAACTTTCCATGTAAAAGTGGTCAGTCACATTGATCAATCAATAATGTTATGTTATGAAAACAAGCCTCAGACCTATAAATCCTTGTCAGTGGTTTCGCCCTTTTTTGTTTGGTCCCCCTTTACATCTAGCAATAGAGCTATCTCTCACCCAATTCTCTCCTTAGTATGGCAAGATATTTTTTTATCTAAGATGCTACCCCAACTTTCTTTATAATGCATCCAATCTTATCTATATCCACTCATCCCACTCAACATTCTCATCTCCGCTACATGCATCTGTTGTTGGGTTTCTTCTACCACAACTCAGTTTCATATAACATCACAAGCATTATAGCCAAGGTAGTCAATACCGAGATCTTACATAGGATGGAAAGAGTATGGAAAACATGTAAATGGCATAATAGTAATATGGTTTACTAAATCTGACAATAAAATTACATAGAAATTCATATAAGATAAATAAGATATATAACTGCCAAATTACTAATAACATTTAGATAAACTTATAAATAGCAAATAAAAAGTCATGCATAATACAATTTACAAAATTTAAAATTAAAACCTTACAATTCCAAATATAAATAAAACACATTTTTCTTGGGTAACATATAAAACTTAAAATACCCCAAAAGAAAATAAGTGAACTGTCAATTTCATCCCTCAAGTATAACCCTCTCTCCTAAGTTGTCTTTTTAAGTAATGAAATTACATGAGTGGTTCTTAAGTATTGAATATACATCAATATAATCAGTACGTTGATAAATTTTAATTTTAATAATGTACAAAGGCTAATTTGAAAGAGTTTGCAATACTTGGGGAACTATTCAGTATGATTTCTATTACCAGAGGGATCACTTGTATCACTTACTTCTTCAGCCACTATTTAGGTGAGGGAGTAATACTTCACAGATAAAACAGCACACCAGTTAGACAAGACAAACAAAGGAAACAAACAAAACCCAGTTAAAAAAAAAAAAAAACAGAAGCAATCACACAGAGAAATTGAGTGAAGAACCCAGAAAAGAATAACACAGTTCAACCACAAGATGAATGCAATATTGAGAAGAGTAGATGAGCAGAAAAGTTGAAATGGACGAGGAAGAAGGTTCAAGGATTTTTCCAAGTGGGTGGAGATGAGTACTGTTTTTTCAATAAAGAAACTAGGTTTATTACTTTGCAAAATGCAATCATCTGATTCCACCAATTGCGCACCTAAGGTCATGTGATCCCAACTATCAGGCCCAAAAGTAGTACTCAAGAAAAGGATGGTTGAAAAATGGTATGATCATGCAATCCCATAATCAAGATCAATGTATCAACCATAATAATTATGGTTGCGTAGTGTTAGTGTTGTACTAAGTTGGATATAGATTTTGTTATAAGTGTTTCCTTTTATCAGCTGTTCTTTACAGAGCCCTATTTCTCTTCATTCTCTATATAAAGAGAATCCATGTTTTCCTTTGTACATTTTATCAATACAAAGTTACCTATCAGCTTCTCTTTTCCCTTTCTTCTCTCTCCCTCTCTCTCTTAACTCTAGTAGGTATCAAGAGCTTTGTGATCCATGGATTCAGAAAATAATCCTCCTCCTCCACCTCCACCTGGCAGTGTATCAGTATGTACTGTTTCCTCAGTAGTTTTTGACAAGATTTCTGAAAAACTTGATTACAACTTTGTGCTTTGATGTCAACAACTAGAACCACGCATCAAATCCCATTCTCTTCAACATGTTGTGGTCAATCCCTCAATTCCTCTTCAGTTTCTCAGTGAAACAGATCGAGATAGTAATCCAGCCTATGTTTCTTGGGAACAAGATCAGATATCGTTGTCTTTGCAGCAATCCACTATATCAAGATTTCTTTCGTGTCTTCGCTTTTGATATCTAAAAGGGACTCTATTACATGGTCTTTATCTTACTCCCATGACTTTTGCCTCTCCTTTTCCCTTACAGGCTTTCTATGAAGCATACTGGGCTATGGACCCTAATGATTGTAGATCCACCTCTGGTGCTGAAATTCTTCTTGGATCAAATTTCATTTCCTGGTGGTCTAAGAAACAAGCAGTTGTGATTAGGTCTAGTGCAGATGCAGAGTATTGCAGTCTTGCTCAAACAACTTCTGAAATTCTATGGGTTCAAACTCTTCTTAATGAACTAGGCATATCACATTGTGCTCCTAGAATCTATTGTGATAATCAAAGTGCAATCGCCTTAGCTCATAATCATGTTCTTCATGCTCAAACCAAGCACATGAAAATTGATCTTTTCTTTGTTCGTTAAAAAGTTTTGTCCAAATATTTACATGATCAACATATCTCTGCCCAAGTACAGTGGGTTAACGTTCATACCAAACCTCCCTCTCCTACATGTTTTCTGTTTATTAGGGACAAACTCGAAGTGGTTGCTCTTCCTGTTAATCATCACCCACCTTGAGTTTGTGGGGGTGGGGAGCGGCAGTGTTAGTGTTGTATTCCGTTTGATATAGTTTTTGTTATAGGTGTTTTCTTTTTGTCAACTGTTCTTTACAGCCCTGATTCTTTTCATTCTCTATACAAAGAGAAACCTTATTTTCCTTTGTACATTTTATGAATACAAAAGTTACCTTTTCAGTTTCTATTTTATCTCTCTCTCTCTTAACTCTAATATGTAAATTTTTCACTTTAGCTTTTTGTCATCAATAATACTCAGAGAAGAGCACTCACCCAACTACCCAGTATTGCACAATTTTCATCACCAACTATTTCTCCATCCAAGACATTTAAATCAAAGGTATGGATCCAAGACATTCAGAATGGTAGGATTGATACTTCTGCTAAACTTATATTCATATATTCTACATTACTTCTACTGAAATGAAAGCCTTATACTTCCAAAGCTTGTCTCCACATCCGAACTTTATTTGATGATTTCTGCTCTAAACTCTCCAGGTAGGACTATATAATTTGAATAGAGTATGCGTCTAGCAATGGCTATTGGATAGCACAACAAACAGATCCAAGGGTCAACCCTTCATTTAATACTTCAGTATTAAAATAACAATGAAAGAGCTAAGATATACTAAATGTATTAAGTTATGAAATAAAAAATTGAACAAAACATATCTCTGCCAACCATAATACGAATCACCTCATCATAACTTTTTCCTTGAAGTCTTGCCCTTTCCTGTCTTTCTTGCTTTAGCCGTCTAAATAATCGTTGTTCTATGTGATCACTAAGAATAGTTCTTGGTAAATCCTTGGCACCAAGAACAGCATTTTGGGGTAAGGGCTTGCGCTCTCCTCTTTCTACCTCTTGAATATAGCAATTAGGGCAAGTATATTCAGCTTGTCCACCATCATTTCTTCTACCATTAAATAAGGCACAAATTTGATGTTGCCATGCTTCACATTTATCACATTGAACCCACTGCACACAAAGCACAGATGGTTAATTCAACAAAAAATTAACTGAACAACAAAATGATACAGGCAAACATAACACACCCATTCCTCAGTTTCCTCATCATTCTTCTTCTTTTCCAATCTTGACTTGGCAATAGGAGTCCCATCAACAATTATGTTCTCTGTACGAGCATCATTATAGCATGGAATGCAAAAATAATGTCGTGTGTCACCAGTGCCTGTGGTGTAATACATATTATTTCGTTTGATGCGAACCCCACAAGTTGTGCAATAAATAGGTGGTGGCTCAAAGGTAAGCTTCTCTACAGCACACAATTGACACGAATTCTCACTCATTGAATGCTCCATTGCTTGATTCTTCTCTGCTTTTGACTTGCTCTGTCACAAGAAAAAGTTATTATGCCAACATGTGGAACATACCACATTGTGTAAAACATACCACATGAACAATCAAAAACTAGTAAATGTTTATAAAAGGATAAAGAAAATAACACAACCTAAGATGTTAAAAAGTGAGAACACAAAAAAGATTAAGTCAGCAGTCACGAATGACCATATATTTGAACTAACCACTTCAGCCGAATACTTAGATAAGAAAATATAATGGTTAAATTAGTCTTTACGGTTTATTGTTCACACAATAATAAGAAAATAGCATTTTATGAAGTTAAATAAAAATAGTATAAATCAAGATTATGGACTACTTAAATGGTAGGAAATTAGATTTCCACAGAAATGACCAGATAAGATGGATAAAAGATTCAAGTAATGGAACAGATGATAGGCATCTCATAAACATCAAAAGATTCAATTAGTGGAATATATGATAGATGTCTCGTGCACAAAAATCAGTAGCCCATAAAAAAGGACTGTTTATCAGACAGACAGCAAAAGGGTATTAAGTATGCAAAATAGGTTAATAAGGAATCTATGTTCTCTCGCTTAAGAATAGTTCAAATTATTTCCAGCTGATACATTTGGTTTGGAATCCACCGTTGCAGCCCATGGTAATGCCATGGCGGGCATCCCTTCAATTATTGCTTATGGTAGTTCCATATCGCCACCATTTAACAACTTTACTGAATTCACAAGGCTTTGGTCAGATAAAATAGGGCATATTGTTGGATAAATATGCTTCCTACATTGTTTTTGGTAGCTAGACCTGCCTTCGTATATAATTTTATCAGTCTCTTCATGTTTCAGTACATGCTTCCTTTCAAGGAATCCCATTGGAAGTTGACAAGAAAAGGAATACTAACTATACCGTTTTCTGTACTTTTCATGTATAATTCTTAAAATAAAAAAGTTCTGGTGTTGTAAGCCAAAAATATATTCTCGTTGTCTCATTTGATTTTGAGTGTTTACATGGCAACTAAAGTTTCTTTAAACTAGTGAGTTCCGCAGTTATTTCTGCTCTTTAAGTAAAGAACTCACAATTAAACCTGAGGTCACTGAAGAATTACACGTCTGTTAAAATACTTAGATGAAGTCCAGATCATATTTCAACCAACAAATAGGAAGTCAGTGTATTGACAGAGGAAAGTAAACTGGAACAGGTTTCCAGTACACTAGTACAGATAAAGTAACATTGTTTAAATAAGGAATTAAATTGCACATGCCACAAAATACAAAGACTTACCTGACCAACCCATTGCCTGAGGCCAGTGATATGTTCCCTCACTTGCTCCGGAGTAAATAACTCAGTTAATGAGACTCCCTTTATTTTTGGCTTACCAGATTTGGTTCCAGTTGGAATGTCAGATGTCTGCACAACATTTTCTTGCAGGTCTTGTCCAGTTTCTTTCTCAGCTTTTATATTTTCAGGCCTAGCTAAACTAGCAGGTTCTTCACATTTAACAAGTTCAGCACTAGGCGTTTTATCATCAGCATTATTGTTATCCATTTGCATCTCACTAAGCTTTTCATGTATCACATTTGCAGGAGCTTCGGCCTTAACTTCTGTAAATTCGGGTTTAATTGAGATAGACTTCTCAGCATTGGGATAGGGTTGTGGTTGAGACTGAGCATCCCTGGAAACAAGAGATTCGCAATTTCCAATAAAAGATGAAGCAGAATGGTCATTTTCAGGATAAATGGCCTGGGCGCAATGCTCAATCTTTATACGTTTTATAGATGGATGGAGGTCCTCGGAAGTTTCAACAACTAATGGAGGCTTTGAGATCAATCTTGGTGATGTGCCTGCAACGCTGTAAGGCTTACTGGATCCAGTCACTGCAGTTGGCAAGCTTGATTCAGGTTCCGGCCGAATCTGAGGCTTCAATTGAAAAGCACGTCGACACTTTCTCACAAAAACACAAACAGGACAACCTAGATCCTTGCAATTTACGTAATGAATAAGTAACTCCTTTGTATGATGGCAACGAGGATATGGACAATGGCGCAGCTTGCATCCATCTATGTGCTTGCATAGCATCTGTGCAATAGAACAAAACCTCTCTTTGCATCGTCCTTCAGGGGCAGAACATCGCTTAGCATGAAGTAGAAATAAAAGCCACCTCTGTTGATTCCTGTGCGCCTTATTTGTAGCAATTCCAGATTCCAGCTGCTCAGCCAAGCCTCTAGAAAGAACATTTCTAACAATAATAGATCCATCGGATGATAAGTTATTGCATTGAGCTTCATCTTGTCCAGATATTCTCTGATGAAAATCCACGTGAAGATGTTGATCATGTGAAATACTGTCAGGATCTTGTGATTGAGGCCATTGGTTTAGAATCACAGATTTGGATTGCACCCCGACGCTAAAATTATTTTGAGACTCTGCAGCCAATTGATGTTGGTGCAACATTTGTTGTGAATTTTGAGGTGTTGATGATGATAAATCATGGTGACCAGATGGAAATGGAAGATGTTGAGCACCCCTAGAGCAATCTTCAGATGAGTTCTGCTGAAACGGACTCTGCATCTCAGATATATGAAACTGTTCAGAGACACGAGAGTTGAGCACTTCTTTGCGGTGTTCAATTCCAGGCTCAGGCTTCACTCGGTTTTCTAGATTGGGAGAAAGCTGAGACTGACTGAATGTGTCACTGTTGACCACATGCTGATTTTGCATAGATTGAAATTGCTGCAGCGCATACTGATCTGGCTGTTGCAATTGTTGAGACCTTTGCTGATATTGCTGTTGAGAATGCAGAAAACCCTCTCTTGAAGTCAATGAAGTCTGAAAATTCAACTTTTCTAACTGGTTAACTTGTTGAGACTTTATATGAGCAGCCTGCTGCATACCATGCAAATTCGAGTGACCACTTAACAATGTGCTAGTTTTGGGCACAGATGATAATTTAACAGAACTAGTGTTCTGATTGTTCACCATGGGCCCAGAGGATGTCGCAGACGTATAACAGTTTCCAGAAGGAAAATTGTCAACATTGTTTAATCCATATCCATCACCTGATAATAATATTGTCATTCTTTCTGAAACATGTCAATTTTGAAAGTAAAAAATACAGAACATGCAATATGTATACAGACACATGGATGTGTATACTCAAAAAAAGTAACATAGTCCTGAAACGTTATGAAGCTTGATACAGGTGCCGGGGTCGCAGGTTAAGGTCCTAGGCTCATTCCATGATAAAAGAAAATCAAAAGAAGTGAGAAAAATATTACCTTGCACCACCGGTTTCTGACTTTGATCAAAGTGCTGGTGCAACTGTTTTGGGGAATTGGCATAAGTGGAGGCATAGCTGTCAGAAGAAGTGCCAGGTTCGTTTGCAACCTGTATATTGTTTCCAATCAAGCCTGAGCCACTATTTATAGCACCATTTGAGTTTGTAAATGGCTTCTGTAATAAACCAGATCTCATTCCAATACCCATTTGACTGTTGAGATTCTGCAATACATGACTATTTTGGCCACCAACAATCTGCTTCTGCTGCTGAAGTTGTGATAGTGGTACCATAGTAGACTCTACACTGGAAAATGCACCTCCATTTGTATTAGAATCTATGTTCATGTGTGAGTGACTGCTGCTGACTGAGAATCCAGGAGTGGGAATCATCTGGCTAGCAATTCTCTGCACCCCCATTGATGAAATGTTCCCCCCTGAGGCAACAGAAAAGCTGGTAGAAGACTGCTGATAACCATTAGACAAACCTGCAATACATAGACTCTAAAATGAAGGACAAGAAAATAAAAGTGTAAGGATTGGTGAAGAATGATAATACTCTAATATTACCATCAAATCTATTTAAGGTACTGCCAAGCATGCCACCAGCTGGTAACATGTTTACACTATTGAAAGATGTTGATGCTATGCTATTACACCCGCTGGCATAAATCATCGAGGCATCCACAGAAGATGCAACCATCATGCTTGAATTTGGAGCATGTGACATACCAGGGGTTGGTATCATTGTACTGATCGGAGAAGAGTTAACAAGCTGCGGATAGTGTTGGTTTTGATTATTCATAGATGCTCGTCGAAGGAAATTTGATAATCGACTCTCCAAAGTATCCAAGTTCATGTAATCCTCCTGAAAGGTATGTCCAAACCGTTGACAACACAAATAGTATTCAAATTAAGGAAGAAGTTTCAAGGCTCCATGTGTTTACAATTAAGATCCTTCCAAATATTGGGAACTGAAAAAGAAAAATAACGTGAAGACCAGTAGAAACCTTAGATCGGGCAGCTTTTAACATGCCCTCCTCCAAGCGCTTCGCAAGATCCTTAAGCTTCTTTCTCTGGACATCTGTAACTGGCTGCTGTTGTCGTTGCAATAACATATCAAATCTGGAAGGTAAAAAGAAAAAACATCTACTGATGAGAATGAATAAAAATACTATAGTAGTTTATCTTTTTGCATACATGATTATTATTATTATTTAAGTCAAAACGTCAAAGAAGGAGGGGGAAATTGGAACATAATTGAGACAGAAAGGCAGTAATCTAATTAACTTAATGGCATATGCACTGCAGGCATCCCACAGCAACTACTTTTTAGAGTAATCTAGCCATTAAACCATAAATTATGAAGAAGCATCAGTGTGACTGAATGTTGTCAAGCACGTTGAAAATGCTGTTTCACACACTGCAGATGCTTAAACTCTCAATAAAATTATGAAAATGTTAAATTAAATTATTTTAGTTAAGCTTAAATATTCAATTAGGTAATGCAACAGAGCCACAAAGAATTTCTAGCACATAAAAGAAAATCAATCATAATATAATGATCGAGTGTCAAATATATTAGTTTCCTTTCACTTCTGTTTTCAGAAATTTGCAACTATTAATTTTCTTTATGAACCTATCAATAAATTGGCTTGTACTGTGGAGTTTATGCTATCATCTCGGTAGTCAATCTCCCAAAAATGTCATCTGTACTTCTTATATATAGACAAAATTCCCAAGAAGAATCAACGAAGTCAGGTTACCCACTAAAAGTGTTCAATTGAACAGATAAAAAAAAAAAATACTTACATCTTCTCTTGAATAAAAGTGCGAGCTCTAGGAAATTCAGGATCCATATTAATTGTTGACCGGGGAACACCCCCTAAAGGTGGCATCTGATGAGCGAGTGCATTCCCATTCAGCTGGGTCAGTCCAGACAACTGAGACCCGGGTTGATTAGGTACCTGTCCTGACATCTCCCCCGGAATATGTGCTTGCAGTTTCATCTTTTACATATCTTAAATATCTTACAGGATTCCTCCATCAGCTAGCTCATCATCCCAAACAGAACCCTGTAACAACAACTTCAATGTAAATTAACGGATAAAAATTAACTAGTGGGATGACGAAAATGAGATAGGAAAAGCCAATATTATAAAGAGCAGGTAAAGGAAATAGATGTTGAATGCATGCAACCTTTATTAATTTTCCTAAATTCTATCAACCAAAAAAAAGGGTCTACAAAATCACGCTATGTGGATCCCCTAGTGCTTGAAATTGATAACTGGAAGATTAAATTGATATTATACAAATTCAATCAAACATTACTACTGCAAGAAACCCTAACTACCGATTCGAATCAATAAATATATGTTAAGGAACACGGAAACCCTAATAGATTGATGGGTTATACAACGAACTTAAAACGCTGAACCATCGAGTACATACCAAGCACGAATTTGGTCTCGCAATATGGAATTGGAAAGGAACCCCAAATTATCAACGGCGATTCACGATGTTTTTGCCGTGGAGAAAGAGAAAGGTCGGTGACACCCTCTCCAATCAAAGGCACGTGCGGAATTTGCCAAGAATGAACTATAATAACAGAAACAAGAAGAATTAACAAATACATAAATAAATAAATCATAATTCGAAAGAGAAGAAACTAGTTAAAATCCTATTTTGTTCTCTGACTTTTATAAAAAATTCAACTAGATTGTCACTTTTATTTAATTTAATTTAATTTTTAAATTTTTTACAGAAAATCGATTATGTCCTCGTTAAATTTTAGTAATTTAATATTTTAATTTAATAAAAATCTAATATCAATTTTAAAAAATAACCTAATCAAATCATTTTATAAAACTAGAAAATTAAATTAAACCAAATAAAAATTAAAGATATAGGTTTAAATATTTTATCCGGTCAATAAGAGACGAACAAATGTATAGGTTTAAAGATGAAATATAATAACAAAAACGAGAAGAATTAATAAATACATAAATAAATAAAGAAATCATAATTCGAAAGAGATGAAACTAGTTAAAATCCTATTTTGGTCTATAACTTTTATAAAAAGTTTAATTATAACTAAAATGAGTTTAGTGAGTGATATTACTCTCACTGTCTATAACCTAACCATAATACTACGTACATGCTTATGATTATCTTTAATAAAATTTTAAATATTAATATTTTAAAGTTTAAAACTAATATTCTATTTAATAAAATAATTTGTTTATGTACGTACTTTTATTTCTAATTTTATCTTTGTTACTGATTTAATTTAATTTTTATATTTAAAATTTAGAAATATCTAAATATCATATTTTAAAATCAAATTTTTAAAATTATTCTTTTAAAATAAACTGATTTTAAAACTAAGTTCCTTGATTCCATTTAAATATACGCAAAACTTCATTATATATTTTTTATTACTTTTACTAATAATAAATATATTTAATGTAAATTTAAGTAGCTTTTACTTCACATAAATTTTAAGTAACAACACTCAATTTCAATAAACATGTGAATGAATTAGGATTAAGTATGTTTGTAGTACATGTATGCGAAATTAAAATTCGGTCTCTCTTTCAAATTTTATATAAAATTTATTTTTATACTTGAGTAATATATGGAGTTTGTTCGACCACATTAATTCTTAGGTGGCGTCTCTAATGGTCATGCTGACTGCACTGACATGTGTAATTTAAAAAAAAATTATATATATATATATATATATATATTTCCTTATATTAAAATAAAACTGAAAAATATTTTTTATTATAAATAATTATTTAAATTTAAAATATAATAATTAAAAGGATAAAATTGAAAAAACAAAAGAAGACACCAAAAAGTTTTATCTTTTTATATATGTAGTTGTATTATTATTATTATTATTATTATTATTATTATTATTATTATTATTATTATTATTATTATTGCTACACGATGTAATTATAGTTGTATTATTATTATTAATATTATTATAATTAGACACACATTTTATTTTTATTTATTATGAGTTATATCTCAAGTATTTGTACTTTTATTTGTTTTGTTGCTCATTTTATCTCTATATCTATATAATTATTTGAATTAAAAAATAGTTACTAAAATTAGTAAAATGATAAAACTGACAAATTTTTTTTATTATGAATAATTATTTAAATTTAACAAATATTAATTAACAAGATAAAATTGTAAAAACAAAAAAGACTCAAAAAAATGTGTATCTATTTATATATTTTGTATTATTATTATTATTATTATTATTATTATTATTATCACTACGGAATATTATTATAATGGTATTATTATTATTATTATAGTTTGACACACAAGTTCATGAAATTTGAAATTAGTCCCTCTTTATAATTTTTAATTAATTTAGTAATTCATTTTTAAAAATATAATGAATTTAGTTATTTTAACCTAATTTTGTTAAGTTTATCTGATGTTTCAACCACATTTTATGATAGTATTTGAATTGTTTACACTATTTGACACATTTTCGTTTTAATGTTAACTCAAATATCATCATAAAATGTGTTTAAAATGTCAAATAAATTTAACAAAATTTGATAAAAATGACTAAATTTACGTATTTATAAAAATGAAGGACTAAATTGGTATAAAATTTTAAAGATAGACTAATTCCAAAATTCACTAAAATTTGAGGGACCAAAAACATATTTAACCTCTGATTAAATAGTTATTTAATAATAATAAGTATTAGTATACTTTGTATTTAATAGATAAAAAAATATTATAATATTAGTATAAATATTTAATTTTATTAATTTCGTTTTAATTTATTAATATAATTAAATATAATATTGTTTTTATTATTTGTCATCTTTGTTAAAAGAAATTTTTTAATATATAATTAATTTTAAAGAAATTATGAAATATTTCAAATTTTTTAAATGAATACAAAAATACAAAGTTTGTTTCAATATTAATTACATATTCCTTTTTATTTCTCAATAAAAAGAAAAACTTAACACATTTTTAAATTTTTATTTATTACTATACTTTAAATAAATTTAAAAACAAACAAATATTATACAAAATCAACTATTTTATTTTAATTATTAGGTCAAGCCAATCAATGGAACAATTATTAAATCAAGGAACTTATTCAACGTTTATGCTTGAATACTTTTTATAGTGATGATATTAAATATTCAGATCTAATCGTGTTAGGCCATAAGGTCAAATTTTGTAGCTATGGATAGATTAGCTTATAGGTCAAAATTTACTATTATGACTATGGATATTTTGAACTATTTTAAACTTTTTATCATATTACACGAAATGGTTAAATATACTTTATATTTTCTATGTTTTTACATTTTTATCTAATATTATTTTATAAAGTGTTAAGAGATTTTGAAAAAATAGTACAAAAAACATGACATTCGAGAAAATACTAAATAATTATCAAATTTAAAAATAAAAAATAACCAATAATTATATTGATTACATTAAAGAACATTTGTAAACAAAATATTGATATCTAAAAATAAATTTTACTATTAATAAATTTAGTTGATATTTGAAACAGTAAAATTATAGATATAAATATAAATAAAAATATGTACTATGTGTCAGGATAAATAATTTAAATATAATCGTAAAATTATTTAAAATATTAAATAAATTTAATAAAATTTGATTAAAATAATTAAATTTACATATTTATATTTATAAAAATAAAGGACTAAATTAATAAAAAAATTTAAAAATAAATTAATTTCAAATTTTATTAAAACAAGAGGTACCAAAAATATATTTATCCCTAAAAAAATTATATATCCACTAAATTTAAAAATAAAAATAAGGATTATTTTTTATTACATGAAATATCTAAACCCACCTCCATCATCCTTACATAGAATCAATTTAAAAACAAAATAGTAGTTTTTGGCGTTGTTGAGAAGATTGTAGAAATTCTATGTCCTCTTAATGACTAATAAAGCAAATTTTAGAAATGACATTACTTACTAATAGGTATCAGATTCGAGGTGAGAAAATGAAGACATGTCTTTGAAAGCTTAATAATGATTTCCAATTAATCAAACCTGTGTTTCATTATACATGTGAATACGCGCACACCTATCAATCAATCATTTATTAATTATTTTTAAAATGTCACATGAAATTAGTATAATGATTAGTGTAATGTAATGAAATTAGTATAAATAACATAATTAGTTTTGTTTTAACAAAAATGATGGTTTTTGCATTAAAATTGTTTGTATAAAGTTGAAAGGAAAAATATTGATAAGTTTTAAAAATGTTTTTTTTTCATAAAAGAAAATTGAAAATTTTTAGTTATTTCTCTGATGTAGTAGATAAAACATAAATAAATAAAACCTTTATCTATTTTCTTTCATCATAGGGGTAGTGGCTACAGTTTTGGATGAGCTTAAAATGAGAGCCAGGATTCTCTGCTGCCTCTACACGACCACATTCTTCTAGCAGAAATCTGACCCATTCAATACGTTCTCTCTTTTTCATAAACTGTTACGCAATAAATAATCAATGGTTTGCATTCAGCTGTGCACTTGGATGTAGAAAAATAAGTGTCGCAGAGGATCTAATTTGTTAAACTTAGTAGTTAGATAGATAGATATAGTTATAGATCCCATGTCTCTCACACCACGCAAAGGGAATAACCGGTAATTGTTCACTTTCACTACCTTTCGATCCACCTGCTATAGCCGGTAACATACCCGATAAACAAATCATCCCTATAAAAGCCAACCCCCCTTCATTTTCCTCTAGTTGCTTCTCAGTTTCAACCTCATCGTCGTCGTACACACGTTCTGGTTCTTCGCGGATCGTGTAGCGTTTAGTTTCCGTTAGTTAATCACTTTCTCTCTCTTTTCTATTTTTATTTATCAATCTCTGTGTATGTTTTGATCCTGGAAAAAATAAAATATCGTTGATGATTATGGGACCGGGTCTGTGTGATGATGATGTAGCTGTGTATGGGTTGTCGTTCTAGGGTTTGATTTTGATTTGGTTTTTGTGTTTTGTTCCGTCTTTGGATCTCTGCGTGGGGGTGCTGTTTTGTTTCGATTTCGTGCTGACGTCTTTGCATTTTTGTTGCGTAACCAACTCTGCATGAATTGGGTGCTTGAGTCCACTGGACTGGTAGAGCTTGTTCGGTTTATTGGATGGAATTCATGATATCAGTTTTGGGTTTGAGGATGGAAAACTAATATGGAATTCGTGATTGGAGAAAGAGTTTTCGATTTGTTTTCATGGTGTTTTTTAATTGAAGAAGAATAAGTTAAAAATATATTTTTAGGATATTTGTATTCTTAAGTAGTAGAAAAAATTGCTCTAAATTCTTTTGTTGGAAATTTGCGTCTGTTTATGAAGTTGATTTAGTATTTTTGTATCGACGTTTTTGTTTCTTTGGAACTTGAACAATGTTACCTCCTCGCACTCATAGATAAAAACTAATCATTATGTCTCCTTTCTATATTGCAATTCAATGACTCTGCACATGGTTGTGACACTTTTTTTTTCCAGGTTTGATAGTTTTCTTATTTATTATATTGATAAATCATACTTTTTTGGCATTAAATTGATTCCCCCACCCTCGTTGCATGTACGCATTTCCATTTAAGTGTACTTTAAGTTGAATTAGAATTTGATGCCATTCTTCTGATGAAGACAAAAGATGGCAGACAATGAAGATGGAGGGGACAAGACTTCTCGTGGGAATGAATGGGAGGTTGTATCTCTCACGGCATCGACATATGCAGCTGCTCCTGGTCCTGATGATGTTGAGATGAAGGATGAG
>Ga0214543_1000703_pt1 | contig 58923 bp, 27 predicted proteins | sample CNSS2metaG_FD_160094 | JGI IMG/M metagenome (GOLD analysis project Ga0214543, IMG submission 160094) | Root nodule microbial communities from cowpea collected in UCLA plant growth center, Los Angeles, California, USA - CNSS2 | ecosystem: Host-associated > Plants > Roots > Nodule | place: USA...
AGTTTACCTAAAAACTTAATAACTTTAAAACATATTATTTAAAAGTATTTACTTTAAAACGGTTAATTAAATAAATCAATTAGATTTTAAATATTTTAATTGCAGTAACAGCTGTTGAAATAAAAAATTGACATGTCATCTACGCCGTTTGCCAAGTCAGTAAATATTTAACGCTGTTTATACTGGAGGATACTTTTCACTCATTATAAAAGTAAAAGGATCATTTTTATATAAACTTTGACAGAGGGACGATTTCCAATTTAGCATGTTAGTACAGGGATGAAAAACATACTTATCCCTTCTTTTTTCTATTTTTTGAAGTATTTCATAAAAATAAAATCGTGACAGAATATATATTTTAAAGTCAATAATACTTTGGATGGATAGTAATTGATCACGATTCTATCATCATCAAACTTGAAATTGGATCAATCAACTATAGATCCATTGTCAAGTATACCAATAGCATGTTGGTTACATTCATCTCAACTAGCAAAGAAATGACAAAGGAGCAGGCATTCATGATAAATCATAGATGAATTGGGAATTTTTCTTTTTTTAACTTTCTGATAAATTTCAATAGAATTTGTCTTGTGTCAGCAGACACAAGCTCCTTTGTTTCGAGAAATCTTTTTTTTCTTTCAAAAATCTATTTACTTTACATGATTTGTTTTTTGAAATTAGGAACTATTTAAATATAATTTAAGCAAATATAACCCGTTTAACAAAATTTATCCCAAGAGTTCTTTACAAATTAAAGTTGAAGTTTTCATCAACAAATTGCCTTCAATCAAGAAATCCTATTTTCTCAATGTTAAATTCGTAACAAGTACCATTTCCCTGCACACAAGGCTTGAGAGTGTTTGCTAACATGATTTTAAACCTTGGCATCTACTTCCTCCGAAAACAAGTTATTTCTCAATGTCATCTTTCCGACAAAGATCCTCTATGGTGTTCTTCAAAATTTGAACGTCTCTCTCTAATGAAAGCAATTTTGGCCCACTATAGTACACAAAAAGATCCAATAGGATTTATAATTTCAGGCCAACATGTATGAAGAACCCACGACCACATTCCGCAGAATTTGGATGCCAAAAAATTTTCCACATGACATGTTTATGTTACCAGACCTTAGTTTTTGACAACTGATTTGGAAGCATTTGAAGCTTTTCGTCACAAGGACGTGTTAGGTTGGCAGGACTTGGTGATAAAATGTCCCAATGTCAATTTTTGTTTATAATTTTATGTTACTAATTCTTTTTCCTATATCTATATTAATCGTTGTTGAGTAAACTTTAGAAAACGAATTAAAGATAATTTTCATTTATATATTCGAACTTAAGATTAAAGAAAATACGTTAAATATCAGTGGATTAAGGACTTCTTCATATTGTATATAATATATTTGATACATAAATTTTATCTATTAAACATATAATCATTAACTTGATGTTATCTTTATCGAAAATACACTACCAATAAAATTTGAGTCTAAATTATATAATTATATAAGAGAATGATACTATTTTCAATTCATAATTTTAAGAAATAAATGTGTGAGTTTTGATCCTCATATATTATTAAGGTTTCTTAATTTTATATTTGATATAAAATTTAAACTTATATTTAAATTTTAAAATATGATCTTTCAAATATAAAAGATGTTCCATTTTGTTTTCTCATAAGATTAAGATAAAGATAAAGATAAAGAGAAAATAATATAAGAGAGACGTGATATTATTTTCCTTGTAAATGCCACCATAATCATTTCTTACATTTTAGATTTTAATAATTTAATTTAACTCTAATGTCACTTGATATCTACAAAATAACTTTTAAAAATAGTTATGCTCTTGACTAAACCTAATATTATATTAGCATCTTACCCTATAACTTTAACTAAATAAATAATAATCCTAACATATTTAAATATTATATATATGACTGAAAAATAACAACACTCGGAACATTTCTTAAATAAATTTTGATAGTTTTAGAAATGAGTCTCTATTACACTGCAAAAGAATTGAGAAAACCAAGGAATCAAACAAAAGGCATAAAATCCATGATTGATATTGTGGAGATGCTTTTATTACAGAGAAGGTGGGAGACAGCAGGACAAGTTCATCTGTGTGTGTGGCAGTGTATGGTTTAAAGTCTACACCTTTTTTTTCTCATACTGTGATACACCACTTGCAGTAACACTCACACTACATAAGGGATAAATTAACCTCAATTTCTAAGCAATCTTTTGTCTCATAAACTTTATCATTATTCCATCTCCTTTAATCATTCCACTACTCTCCTGTTTTTGTTGCTTCTCTTTGCAAATATATTCTTTAATATATTTTTTACACCTTTTCTCTTTTAACCAACTAACTGTGCAAATATTCTTAGGTTACATTCATAACTTGTGTTGGAATATTTAGTTTTAAGCTAAGGCCAATTAAACAAAGAATATAATTTGAATAGGGTAGTTAGTAATGGAGACCACATATTTAATTCTTTGATTCCACCCAATCTCAATTCTGATGAGCTGACCTAAGGTTACTGTAGTTTATATCTTTTATTATTATTATTATTATTATTATTATTATTATTATTATTATTATTATTATTATCGTAGCAAAATCAATGTTCTATTAAGAAATTAACTTTGTTCATTTTCCATTTTTTTCTGTAACCAGTGCCAATTGGTGATTTACTTAGTTTTTGAATGACTCATAATATTGTTAGATAGAAGAAAAAAAATCATTATTTTAACTTTTGTTGTCCATTAACCGCATTAACCAATAATGTAATTATGACGTTGTTGACTTATCAAAAAGTTATTTAGAAAGTTAACCAAGTTAAGTGAACATGGGTGTATAGTTGAACACACACCACCTAGTCTTCTTTTATTGGAGATTGAAGTGAAAAGCAAAAATCATCTTTATTTGGGACTAGGGATGAGACAGGTGAGGGTTGTGAATTTAAATATTCCAATTTTACTTGTAAATTTAAATTTTTATCATAGTCATAATTTTAATGCATATTAAATTTTGGAAAATTACATTTTGAATTCCAATTTTTTACTTTCATTCTTTACTTTTGATGTTTTGACATGATTAATGTGAATCATTCATTAACAAGACAATTAATAACCCACATTAAACTACATCAAAAATTAAAAGAAAGTCATAATATTATTATTTCATCTTATAAATGATATATATATATATATATATATATATATATATTCTTACGATTTTAAATATTAATAAATAATTTTAATATAAAAAGTAAAAATTATAACAAATAAAATATAATATTATTAAGATTTAAAGTTAAAAAAATACAAAATAAAAAAAAATTGTATAAATATAATAAAAAATAAAATAATAATTAGCTAAAGATTAAATAATTATAAAAAGAATATCAAATATTATAATAGCTAAAGAATTGTTAATACAATTTTTTAGATTACCTGAAAAAGTTTAGTAATTTATTAAAAGATAACAAATATGATGACGAGAATGAATAATGTATAGAGATGGATATATAGTGTCTATCAATATTAGAGTTTTCTGTTTCATGTCAAAATCATAAAGAATTCAAAATTTTCATAAAGAGAATTTCATTTACTATCCTATCTGAAATATTTGGATGCAGTTACTAGATGAACAACAATATTCATAATTAATTAATAGAATATTAAATATTTAAATTTAAAATGTGCTAAATAAAAATTAGAAAAATAATATTAAGGAAAAACAATTCATAAATTTTTTTCTCAAAATTTTAAATTAAAAATAGTGTCACAATTTATTATAGTTCAGTTATAATATAACTTTTCTTCAAAACAATTCAATAAAATATGTCCTTTAATTAATTAATTAGAAAGCTTAGAACAATGAGAATTCTAATGTCTAATATTTATAATTTATGATAACTCATTGTAAATGCTATTATACTATATAAAGAGTGCAATGAGACAATCACTTGTTTTTTTACATTCATCGATCAGTATAGAGTAATCAAACTACACGTACAATGATTCAATTATATATATATATATATATATATATATATATATATATATAGAAAATAGAAAAAAAATTATTACTGTCGCCATGTCATTATTACTTGATAGGAGGGACAAAAAAATTTATAAAAAGAACGGGACTAAAATAGATAAAACTACAATTAAGGACTAAAATAAAATTATGAAGATAATTGAGGAAAAAAATCAAAAGCTTAATAATTTAATTTGATGGCAATTGAAAGTGAGTGGTCTAATCCTGATTTAACAGTCCTAATGTGTGTGTGACTTTTGTCTTAGCAAAAGCTTGACTAAATCCATGGAATCCCTATTGCTTCTGCGTTTGAAGTTGCCATTTGGTAACACAAAGTCCATCATCACTGCACATTCTTCATACCATCACATGAGGATCAGGACGACCATCTCTATTCATCAATAAATAAATAAAAATATATATATATATATATATATATATTTTTTTTTTTTTCATGATGTACAAATACGATATGTGTATCGGATATAATGCGTATCCAATATACCGATATGTTTATTTTAAAAATAATAAGATATAATATGTGATATATGTTTATTGAAAAATACAATAATTATTAAAAACATGATAAATATATTAAATATATGATTGTTATTACATGAATCTAAATTAAAATCATATGTATTAAATTTATTAACATAAACAATTATAATCTATTGTCATCATAAAAGTATTGTTGTCTTATTAATCAAATATTTCATTAGTAAGTATTAATAAATTATCCTAAAATATCATATACAAATACATATTTAACACAAATATGGAACTCATATTGAAGTATCAATGCATTGTATGTCCATGTCTCGCCAACCCTTCTGATTTAGTAGTTATCCATTTGTGAAGGGACAAATGAAAGGGGCAAAAAGGAGGAGCAACACATGTTATGCACAACATCTAGCCTGCAAAGACTTTTGGTGGTATATCAACAATGTGAAAAATCACGATCCTCATCATATATAAATCAATAATTAGTCTTAATGCTTTCTAAACAAGAACTCAACTTCAAAAATTATGATTATTACTAGAAAGGATTAATTAAAGATAATCGGTCAAATCTCTAAACAACTAGTCATCGTGATATTATATATATATATATATATATATATATATATATATATATATATATATATATATATATATATATTTCCAGCTGTTCAATAATGTTTGGTATAAGAAAATTAAATAAGTGACAAACTCAAATAGCTGCATTTGATGAGTCATTTGAGGACTTAATCAAGAAAATGTAAAAATAATGAAACATGAGACTAATATAAATAAAAGGACTGATATTATCTCTTATTAAAAGGATTGATATATGAAACTCACTTTTTTATTTTTATTTAATATAAAATTTAAACTCACATTTCAATTTTTAATGTTATTTAATATTTATAAAAATAACTAAAACAAACCGGTATGTCAATTGCAAGAGAGCCCCTCCCTGCACCATTATTGAGACAGCTGGGTAACCTTTCCTCCGCACCTTGTTTAAGGAGAGAAAAATTATTGAGCAGTAGAAAGTAAGAAAAATTATTACATAATAAGAAAACATATCGTAGATTCAAAACAAAAATCACATAATGCATCGTCAATTGTTTATTTAGAATTTAAGTTTATACTTAATTTAATCTCAACAAAAACCAGTTCAATAAACAAATATTCAAATATTGTCTCTTATTTATATTTTTTTCCTCACATAAACTCCAGATCTCTGAACGTATACTTTAATATGATATTTTTAACATTTTTTTATAAATTAAAAATCTTGAATGTGTATCACATAATGTATTAAATGGAAGCATGAACTGGTCCGAACTATTAAACAATTTCTGAGAAATTCAATGGCTACAGTTCCAAGCAGTTGGCTGGTCCATAATCTAAGTGTTCCTTGGTGGGGGCACCTAATCCCTGGTTTGGTTAAGGCAAGATGAAGATGATCCACATTATGTCATCAAATTAATTGTTGAAGATGATGGTCAAGCAGCTTGCAATTTCCATTGGAACACTGACAAAAAGTCTCTGCTTCTGTACCCCCCACCTCATTAAAGTGAACAAGAAAATATATCACAATTGTTAGTAATATAGTTTTATTCAAAGTCTTACGTTGTTCACCGAAGATAAGGTTTACGGTATATAAGTTATATAAGTTGGTACAAACTAGTTTTTATAAGAGTTAAAATTTATTTTTTTAACATGATATTAGAATTATAAGTTAAAATTTATTCTAACAAAATGAGCTGTTTGTTGAATTTATTGTTTCATTTGTTATTAAATTGTTATTAATCAGATTATCCATTAATATCATACCTCTACTTGAGAAAGTGTGTTGAAAATTTCATAAAAGTAAAATTGATTTACAATAAATAAATAAATATATATATATATATATATAATATAAGTGATGGAAATTTATTTTATAAATCAATTTTATAAAATTAAGCTAATATTAAAGTTTATTTCTTAATAAGTTCCTTCGTGAAGCAATCCCGGTGTATTTAGTTTAACCATGCAAGAAAACAAAATGGTTTGTTTAAATTTAGAGGCTTAAGAGTGTTATTAACCTTTTAGTCATGAATAGATTAAGTAGTAAGTTATAGGTTATAACTGTTGCCAAAACCAAATTTTCGATGTCTAAACACGGTTGTTCCCACTAATTGTGATAAAAAAAAGCCACGTTTTGGGGGGTTGGATTGTGGACTCTGGAGATGAATACTTAGTTCTCAATTAATGGTTGAATTGAGAAGGTGCCCACTTAATTAATACCTTTCACTTCTCTCATCTTCATACCAAAATATACTGTATTGACTCATTCTTATATCTTCTATAAAGAATATCATTATGATTTTTTTTATCCTCATATACCCTCTATGAGTGTTATATTGAGCAAATACTTTGATAGTTCAGATTATTTTTAATAGGAATGGAAAACTACTAAATATTAAGTAGTGTTATTTTTTCGGTTCAATATATCATTTCATATTTATGTATTTTATCATTTAATTAAATTAATCTCATTATTTTTCATACTCACTCTAATTATACCAGTTCAGAGAGACTTTGAAGTGATACATCGAATATTATTCTTAAATATTACGTTTATATCTAATCATTTCAATCATTTTATTTTATGGCAATTATTTTAAACAGTTTTAATATTGTCTCTGCTTCCCAGCAGGGACATAATTATAATTTTGAAAAATTGAGCTGGCATCATTATATATATTTTTTATTTAAAAGAAATTGAGAGAGAGCATGTACAAAACAAAAACCACTCTCTTCAGCACATACACACATACATACCCAGTTGCCACACTTAATGCTTTGACCAACTCTCTATTCTTTTTAAATTTTTGGTGTAAAGTAAAACTCTCTTTATTATTATATTCCAGGTTTTAATGCTTTATCCATTCCTTCACTTTTCTTGTTACCCCATGTGCTAAAAGCAAATTCTCTTTTACTTAGCCTTCCTTTCTGTTCCTTCCATTTCTCAAATCAGACATTTTGGCTTCTACTTTAGTAGTTCGGCATACAATTAACAGCTAAAGCAATTCTCTCTCTGTCTCTGTCTCTGTCTTTCTTTCTTCTGCTGTCCCATTCTAAACAAATACTGACTCAGATGAAAAATTAAGAGTTTTTGAGCTGATCCTGAGGAAATTTAGGCCATGATCTTTTCCTTCTCATAAAGCGATAAAGATCAGATTTCAGGAAACAAGTTCAGATAATTTAGCTGCCATGAAGGAGTTTCCTTCTTGCTTTGGAGAAAATGGTGTTCAGGTTGTAGATTCCTCCTATTCAAGTACAACAAGGGGAGCTCAAAATGTTGTTACTTGTGTCTATCAGTGTAAGTTAGGAGGCCGTTCATTCTTGATTACTGTCTCCTGGACCAAATATTTGATGGGACAAGGCTTGAGTGTGGGAATCGATGAATTGGGTAATCATTGTCTCTGCAAGGTTGATATAAAGCCATGGTTGTTCTCAAAGAGAAAAGGGTCAAAGAATTTGGAGGTTGAGTCTAGCAAAATCGATATACTTTGGGATTTGAGCTGTGCTAAATTTGGTTCCGGGCCTGAACCGTTGGAGGGATTTTACTTGGTTGTTGTGTTCAACCAAGAGATGGTCTTACTCCTCGGGGATCTGAAAAAGGAGGCATGCAAGAAGATTGATGGTGACTATGCTTGTGCTAACTCGGAAGCCGTTTTTATTGCAAAGAGAGAGCACATTTTTGGGAAGAAGTTTTACGGTGCAAAGGCTCAGTTTTGTGACAAGGGCCAAGTGCATGATGTGAGAATTGAGTGTGACACACTTGGGCTTAATGATCCATGCCTTGTGATCCGAATTGATAGCAAGACGGTGATGCAGGTGAAGCAACTCAAGTGGAAGTTCCGGGGAAATCACACTATTTTGGTGGATGGTGTAGCAGTGGAAGTGTTTTGGGATGTACATAATTGGCTCTTTGGAAATGCTCTGGGAAATGCGGTTTTTATGTTCCAAACTTGCATTTCAACTGAGAAGATGTTCGCAAACCAATCTGTTTCTGATCCTTCTGTTCTCACATGGGCTTACTCTCAGCAGTTCAGGGATTCCCAGTTGCAAGGTCTTGGATTCTCTCTCATTTTGTATGCTTGGAGAAATGAGTAATCAGTGTAGGAGTTAAGTTATGGAATCTTATTCTTGAGTACTAAACTGGTATTGCCAGCCACACAGTTTTCAGCAATCATGCGATCAAATTACATGAAACTCATAAACTCGTTTTTTTTTTCTGCCTTAGTACTTTATATTTTTTTCTTCTGTTTAATTCAATTGCACGTATATATACAACTAGTCATCCATATTCTGGAATAACCTTCTTGGGGTTTCTAAATCTCTGATTCTGTTTCTTGCTGAAATTAGTCATTAGATATATGGTTACTGAGAGATGAAAGGTGCGTAGAACAAAAGCTTTTTGGTGGTATCACTGTTGTCGAGGAATTTCTGCTTCTAAGAAAAATAACAAAGACGGTATTGAAGCTTTGATTGACTTTCACCTTGACGTTTAACTTAAACCCTAAGCTTCAAATGTTTTCCATTTTCAACGATCACCCAGATACAAAAACACGATTTTGACAGTTTTTATGGACTTTCAGTTCCGACGTTTAACTTTAAGCTCAGGCTTCAAATTTTTTATTTTGATTTCCATTTTCAACAACCAACCTAAAACAACAGCAGCACGACTTTTGACCTTTTGAACAGGACTAAGTTCTTGCTGATGGCTTAACTGTCACAACCTGAAGGGAAATTCGCCGAGTTTCCATCAACCTTTTTAGAATCTTTTTCTATTCATACCGGGGAGGGAAAGAATGTGCCAAACTTATCTTATTCTCTCCAAATGCTAGGTTAAATGTCCTAAAATCAACTTTTGTGTATGTGTTTGTGCATATATATTGTCAAGTGAGGTAAATGACCAAGCAATGAGCCCTTTTAACACCATTTATTTTGCTTTAAACTAAGCACAGGCTTTTGATATACAAAGGGATAACTTTAATCTCATAATCTTCTGTGTTTGTAATTTTCAACTATTTTGGCTTGGAAATTATTTTGCCTTAGACTTTATTGATGGAATGATACAGAATGTTCATGATGGTGGACTCTGCAGCAGATTGTTTGACTATTTTTTACCAAAGAAAAGTCCTTCCCACTTCTTTCGCTTTTAACCTTTCGTTAGATAAATAACATCTTACGAACCTTTAATTTAGTGAATATGTTTCTCTGTACAAATCTGAATAAATTCTGGACGACTTTTTGTACAATACAAAAGCTAACAACACAAATTTTTAAACAATAACTACTGCTTCGTAGCTCTGACCGAAGCTTTTGAAAAGATAAATGCTTCTTAGTTGTGACAGAAAGATATTTTCACAGATTTAGGGAACAATTCTCTAATTTAATTCAACCAAAATAAATCATAAGTTCATACCATGCGCGTCCAGTGTGAGAAGACAAGGTCAAATATTTATCATCAAGACTTGTACATCACCCTGTTATCTCCAAGCCAATTGGCAGTAATACGAACACGTACTACTCAGTAATTGAATATACAAATACAAACAGATACACAGAGCGAGGAAAGAAGGCGTAAAAGATGGATACAACTCGGGTAAGAATAATACGAATCACTGATTCTTCTTCCCTTGACCAAATGTGTCTTCAACACCATTTGTAACTCTTTCTCTGCGCTCAGCAATCATCTCTGAATATGCCTGACAACAAACAAGAAATTCTTGCTGAAAATTACTGCAAAAGCATTTGAAAACACGAGAACTCAACCTAGATTCTTAATTCTCTTTTAATAGATGCCTTGTTATCAGATAGAATTTAGTGCTACTTATTTTCAATTAAGAACTCGACAGAATTCTTTACTTATTTTTATCAGAGTTCTAATTTATTTCTCAACTAGACACAAGAGAACCCTCATTTTGAAATGAAAATTTGATTTCTTTTTAAAGCTTAAATAACCTGTAGTTGCTTATTTAAGCGATTTCTATAATAAGTCCTTTACTTCACATACAGTCACTTTAAGTGTAATGATAATTTAACAAAAAGATGAATATAACTTCTGAAATAAAAGGGGTTCAAAATGTAAGTAAGCACAAACTTGATTCCACATAACTTTCTCAACTGCAAACGCTAATACCATGTAGAACATGTAGTGTCTTTGGATGATTTTTCCGTAAGTCCTTCTAGGAAAAAGGAAAGAAAATAATAAAATATATATATATATATATATATATATATATATATTTGACTTCTCCACAAGCTAAAATTAGCTGGTGTAAAAGTTAGAAATAAAAAAATAGAAAAATTATATAGGAAACCTCCTCTATATTATTTCATGTATAAATTAATTTTAGCCTATAAAAATATTCCAATTTTTTTCTTATCTTTCTATGCTAGAAGAAATTTGTGGAAAAACTCATCTAAACATGTTCATTTATTGGTAATATATCTCATTCTCTCTAATTTCAAGAAACACACGAACCATTTCTACATCAATTTCTCTTAAGGAAACAAGACGTGAACAAATCACTACATAAACCAAAATTGATGCTTTATTTCCTAAGCACGCTGAAAGCCTCTGACTAAAATCTGGCAGGTACCTATGAGGGAGTAAAACGACATGAAATTTTAATCACTACGAGTGTTCCATCAACAAAAGAAAAATTTTAAGGTAATCTCAAAATCCCACTGAATCGAAGATTCATAAGCTCAGACTCAAACACTTACCACATGTGCCCTGCCCTAACAGGCAGATATTTAAAGAGCAGATTACATAGGCACTTTCAGAAGTTTTTGAAGATGTCACGAGCCTTTTAATTCTTTTATCCCACACTAATTCCTTTCAAGTATATGAAAAAGACTACACCGATATATTCCATATATTATAATAATTTTCTTTAATTGTTTAAAAAAAAAGTATACAGTATCCCTTGCAAGAAAACTTCACCTGACGTCAAGCTAATTTAAGGTCTAGATGAATTTCTTCAAAAACACTTTTGGAAAGAAAATAAAAAGAAAAATTATAATTAATTTCTCCATAGTTGTAGAAAAATCCATCTAATCTTTTTGACTTAATTTTTTCCCTAAGAAATGCTTGAAGTAAAATATGGTCAAGCATGTGTTCCCTCTTAGTTTTATACCCTAAACCAGAATAAGCAAATAAAGAACCGTGTTATGAAAAGCAAAAGAAAAAGATAAAAAAAGAAGTACGCAGATAAGAGAATGTGCTGACGAACCTTGGGATAAGAATAGAGGAAAATGTACCACCATGCACATATTAGCGACGATACAAACGAAGTGACTAAGAGAGAATTCAAAATCAACCAACTAATGGCAATAACTGCAAGCCCCGTGAGCGCTATTGTCCAGGGTTGACACCTAACCAAAATATCAAAAAGGATAAACAATCAACCACCAATGACGAAGTGTCACTAAACACCAAAAACAATGTTAAATTATGCTTTCAAAATTCCAATATCAATGTACAATTACAACAATTCCGTAGACCAAAATACTTACTTTTAACAAAATTAGGGATTAAAAGGGCAGTTAATAGAAATAATTGGGGAAGTTGACCAACCAAGAGGGTTTGGTGTCCCAAACAGAATCGTATTCGAGGGAGAGGTGGTTGAGGTAACCCTCCATGTCGTTGACCACGCCATTTTCGTCGAAGAAAGAAGGGTCTTTGGAATCGCTGGGATTGATACCAAAGACGATGGTTTTGTTGGGGAACGATGTGGGGAAAGTGAAGGAAGAAGGAAAACGGTGATGCGAATTGGGATTGTGTGTTTGTGTGGGTAATCTATTGGAGAGTGGAAATGGCAACACCGACATGAGTGTTATCATCGTTTCAAAGAACGCCGGTTACTACTGTCTGCAACTGCAAACCCTGTAAATAAAAGGACATAGAATTTGCCAATTTATTCAGTTTCTTATTACTATTTTTTTTTGTACATAATTACTACGTAACAGATAGTTATTCTGTGATTTTTAATAAAATTTAATTAATTAAATTATCTTACAAAGATATGCTAAAAATATATTGCTAGCTAGAGCCATCAAAATCACCTATTTCAATTAATCCTGACTTAGATGCTGATTAAAAAAAAAAAGTTAACTAAAAAACCATAAGGTTGAAAAAGACAGTCACGTCAATGAATGCACTCTTCTTTGTTAACACTTCTTGAACAATTTTAGCAAGATTTACAAGAGCTTACAAGTCTAAGAACATAGATTAAAACTGTTACTTGAAAATATGCGTTTAAGACTTATCAGAAATTCTCAATTAATAAAGAAATTTCAATGTTGTTTTTTGAATAATGAGTTTAATGAGACTACATCAGATAATTATTTGTCTTGGTGTATATCGCAACATGTTGATAAAGCATAAGGGAAAAGTATTTTATTAGGGTGAGATGTCTCTATAACCCATACACCACCAGAGTGAGATTTTTCTTAAGTTAATATTATCTTACAATATTGATAAGAAAAATTAACAAAAAAATAAATACTCTTCAATATGAAATCATCATAGTAATTAATAAGTTATTTGTTATATTTTAATTTCAAACACTTAAAACTGAAAATAAGAATAAAAGAGATCAAATGATTGATTATTTCTTAATTTATCACTATTATTTGTAGAAAAGAATTATATTAAAAATATCTAGCTAATTAATGTTATAAGTTTATAGGTAATATAACAATTTTTCAATCCAGCTATTAACTACTTACTGTAGATGTTTATTTTAATGATTATCAAATTTGAAATAAATAAATATAGATCTTTTAACATACACGTTGATGATTAGATCTAATAAACTTAGCACACTTTTTTTTATCAACAATTATTATTGAATAAAATGACAATAAGGTTTTAAGTGTTTACTTCTCTTATGAAACACTCAATTAGAAATAATGTGGAAAAATATTTGTTTGTTATAATACATTTGCATAATATTTAATTTTTAAGGGTGTGTTCGCATAAGTGAATCCTTTCAATGCATCGAATTGCGAAGACGGATTACAAAAGTAATTTGTGTTCGTCTTGAAAGATTATCGCACGTGGATTTGCGATATAGGGTAAAAATTCATTCCTTTACTGCAAAGAAGATTTGAGAGGATTAATGAAAAATTTACCCATATAACCTTATTATATTCAAAGTCAACCATATAATTCTTACCCACATATATATATATATATATATATATATATATAAAATTATTATCAATTATTATCAATTATTAATAATAATAATTAATAATAATATTCATATATAATATATATATATATATATATATAATATTGATATATTAAATTATATATATATAATAATAATAATTGTTTTAAGTGATAGTAATTATTAAAATAATAATAATAATTTAATATAATTTATTTTTATTAAAAATTATTAAATAATAGTTTTTAAAATATAATATTTTTAATTAATTTAAGAATTATTTTATATAATTTTATTATAGAGTGTATTTTAGTAATTTTTAAATTTTATTTATGATAATTTTTTATTTAATCTAAATCCACTCATTCTACCTTCTAAATCCTCTCAAAAAAACACACATTCATCCACTCAAATTTACACAAATCAATCTTCACACTCTCCCCAAATCTATTTTCTAAAGCGAACACAACCTAAAGAAATTGGTTTGCATATATAAGTTCATAAGTGAACGACGTCATTACTCTATATTCAATTACAATGTTAGTTTAGATAACCACAATTTTTTTTTCAAGAAATAATATTTCCTCACAATATCTTGTAGCAAACATATATCTATAAGAATCCTGTCAAATGAGCATTCTAATATTCAAAAGTTTTGGTATTTTATTTATATTTATTCTAGAGTCCTTTTTAAGTATCTTAAAATGGAAACGATAATGTATTAATAAATTGACTAACAACACCACAAAATATAAATAAGATTTATTAATAATGAGAAAAATAAGTTTCCCGATAGGTCTTCTACATCTCTCGAAATTTATATTAGATTTTCTTTCAACATATAAAAAAGCATACTTCTCTACCTTCATATAAAATTGATTTCATAGACGTTCTTTTAGTTGGAAGATTATAATGATATTATTTTTAGGTTAAAATATCTTTTTATCCCAATTTTCGTCAAGTTTTTTTAAATAAGTCATAATTTTGGTTTTATGTTCAAATAGGTCCTAATTTTCTTCAATTTTGTTCAATTGGGTCATTTTTTGCTAACATCGTTTAAATCATTAACGACTATGAACAGTGACTGCCACGTGTCACTTCGTGGTTTTTTTGAATTTTTTTATTTTTATTTTTATTTTTTTAATTTTTTTTAATTTTTTTAATTTTTTTAAAATGTACACGTGTCAACCTTGGAGCATGCCATGTGTCACTTTGTGGTTTTTTTGATTTTTTTTAATTTTTTTTTTACATTTTTTAAAAAAAAATTAAATGTCCACGTGTCAGCCTAGTAGCATGCCACGTGTCAAAGTCAATGTTCTAAATTCAATTTGGTCCTTATATTTGTTATTTTTGTTCAATTAGGTCCCAATTTTTGTTAACATTAACCAATTTGGTCCATCTCCAAATTAAAACCAAATTTAATTTTTATATTAAAATTCACATTTTTATTAAATATTTTTATATAATATATTAAAATTCACATCATTATTACTTTGATATAAAAATTAAATTTGGTCACATCTTCAACAGGGACCAAATTGGTTAATGTTAACAAAAATTGGGACCTAATTGAACAAAAATAACAAATATAGGGACCAAATTGAATATAGAACATTGACTTTGACACGTGACACACTACTGGGTTGATACGTGGACCTTTAAAAAAAGTTCAAAAAAAAAATAAAATAAAAAATTCAAAAAAACCATGAAGTGACACGTGGCACACTCATGGGTTTGACAAATGTACATTTTAAAAAATATTAAAAAAATCAAAAAAAATCAAAAAAACCATGGAGTGACACGTGGCAGTCACTGTCATGACCGTTAATGATTTAAACGGTGTTAGCAAAAAAAGACCAAATTGAACAAAATTGACAAAAATTGGGACCAAAAAGGTATTTTAACCTTATTTTTATAATAACTATATTATCAACATACACAACTAAGTAAACATATTTTCCAAGTGAGATATGAAAATAAAAAATTGAATGATTTGTTTCGTTACATTTCATTTTACAAATTTGATCAATGCGACTAAATTTTTTAAACCAAATACAAAGAGATTGCTTGATATTATGAAATGACATATCCAGTTTGCAAACCAAGTACTCCTTATAATCAACAAAACGAGAAAATTGTTTGATATGAATACAAAAAATATGAGAAAAAAAAATACTAATATCAACAACGCATAAACAACATAAAATAATTTTCTAATAGAATTGCTAGCTACAATACTTATTTTAATAATAACCTATATTTAATAGATATTCTAATACAAACATATAATATTATAGAGCACTTATATGAATATTGGACATTTTTATAAACATTGGATATAATTATACGCTTATGATATTAATGATTACTAAAAAAATTTATCAACGGTAGGTAATGAGTTTAAGTTTTATAATAATAAGAAAACACTGCTGACGATAAATTAATAAAGGAAGAAGAAATATTGTATTTAATTGCTCATGATAAGTTAAATTATTTGAAGTTGACATTTGTAATATACTCTAGAACTAATTCAGAGATGCAAAGAATGAAAGAAATATTGTTTTTTTTTTTTCTTATGATTGTTGAAAGTAAAATAAATATTACTTCATGATATTCAGACGTTGAGAAGTATTATTATATGCCACATCACCAACTTAGTTTTAAATCTGAAGATTCACATACAAATGAATATGCTAATCTATAATCTATAATAATATATATAAAAGAATTTCTCTTTTCGTGTTCACAATTTAAAATATTAATTTTATTTTTTAAATATAATAATTTATTAAATTTTGAAAAGTTGACCATTATTTTTATAAATTTTTATAAAATCGAATATTTTTACTTTTTCTTTTCGTCTTTATTTATTAATAGTTATTCTTTCATCTATTATTATATATTTCACTTTATTTTTAATAAATATAATTTTAATTTAAACATTAACTTAAAAATATTACAATATTATTACCTACTGATATACTATCACGCATATTTAAAAAATCATACACAGGCGCAATATCACGCCTGTGTTTATGCTAGTCTTTATTAAAAAAAATATTTTATTAAATTAGTACATTTAATGTAATCAAATAAATTATTAATTTTTAATAAAATATTATGATATTATTTACTAGAACATAAAATATTATTAATAATACAGATTTTTCTTGTTGGAAGATTTATTATATATTAACAATAAAAAAATAACAAATATTGTTATATTTATTTTATAATATTGAAATTTTCTAATTGATTTCTTAGAAATAGAAAATAACAAATGTTACAAATGTTATTATGATATTATGATTTTTTGTTAACAAATAAAAAATATTATTATATATTTAAAATAGAACCTATTACGCTTTTTTATTGATCTGTTCGTGTCCGAAAATAACAAATGTTGTTATACATTTTATCAATAGAAAATGTTGTAATTTTCTGATTGATTTATTAGCAACAGAAAATAACAAATAGTGTTATCATATTTATTGTGATTGCATGATTTTGAGGAAAAATAGTTTTTGTCAACATAATAAAAGAAATCTAGGAGCTACATTTTGCAGAAATAATCATCACTCTCTTCTCTTAGTAGAAAATGAGTACTAAAATAAGCAATCCAGAAATCAATCACCATGGAAATATAGCACGAAGACTAAAGTGGTCATTTCAAATATAGTAGGAAAGCTGTTAGTAATTATGTAGGTGCAGAAAGCAAAAGATAAGTTCGAAATGTAAAACAAACTCGACTAAGAATTACTCCATGTTTTGTAGATACCCAAAACGGTTCAATCATCTCCCGCCAAGCCAAAATATTGCAACACGAAGAATTCCAAAGTCGGGATCGGAGATCTTTAAATTACATTAAATATTTGCCCCTCAGGTATATAATTTTGTCATCTTTAAGAGTGGGCAGGGAAGAATATTACAACAATTCCATAATTTGTGTAGTGCACGAAATGCGTGCGAGTTATACATTTTTTCAGGGATGTCACCTCTCGTGAATAGGATGTGTTTGATCAACTGCCCATGTTCATTCATGATAGAGTGATCCATGACCTGCCCATCTCCTATTACCGATTACTATTAGAAAGTAAACAAAGATGTGTTTACTTAATTTTATTTGCGTATATTAACTAAAAGGGGTACAAAATACATAATTGGAGACCTCTTCTACATTAGCACCAAAAATAAATTCCATCACTACATGGATTGATGCCGAGGAAAAATAACCTCTTTTTTTGGGAAGCCTGCGCGATGAAGCAGCAATATATTGACAATATTGCAAATATTGAAACAAATGCCAACTTTAAAACAACAACCAGCCTCTAATTGTCCTCCAGATTGAAAATTCCACAATGAAGAACATCAATTAGGAGAAGGACAAGTTGAAAGCTGAAAAATCCAGATCCGTCGTTGACACCCATCCTGTGGCATCGTTCTTCCCCACAGCTCCCCTAGTCCGTAAATTCAAATCCCAATGTTAGGAAACTCCCAGAGGCGGACAAAGCTAATGAAATGGATCCAACAAAAATTGAATTTAGAAGGAAAACAAACAACGGGCACTAACTTCCAAGCATAAAATTGTAACAAACCTTTTTGTAGACAAATTATTAGGTATGTAAAAATTTCCTGGGAATACTAGTCCTAGACAACAAAACTTGTCACGTGACAATTACCAACATCATTCTTGTGCATAGTTGTGGAATGTCAAAACATAAAAGCAAACTAATCTACCCTTGTATGTGCTTCTGCAAAAAGGTAAAGCACCGGAAGGAACCCCCAGTTAAATATTTCAAATTCCTTCAAAAAACAAGAATGAAACAATTTTTGTATTCATCATATATCAATGAATACTATCTAGTTTGTTTTCTGAAACAATGTCCTCAAGGCACCTGTAACGTTTGCCTTTATGCATTAGAAATCCACCAGTAACTCACCCACCATGCCAACACACACGGGGTGCTAGCACATCCACAGAGAGAGAGAGAGAGACAGAGAGAGAGAGAGAGAGAGAGTACCAAGTTCACCAGATTGTTGTCCTTCTTGAATGATGCCTCACAATGAGGATTCCCTAGAGGGACAAAAAGTCAATCTCATCTGAGCTTTCCTCGTATATCACGTAGTTGGCATCTTGACCATCCTCATTGCCACTTCCCTGATCACTATTGTAGCTGCTTTCAGATGTACTCATAAAAATTGATCCATCTGACGTGTGGCTACTCAATTGTGAGGGCAGACTTATCTCACTATTCATATCAGCATCAAATGTCTCCATATAACTGCGGAACGATCAGAAAACAAAAACTGGTGCCGATTATAGAATGAAATAAAAAAATCCCTCCACCTGTAATAAATTAAGGGCACCAGAATCCAAAAATACTTAAACTGAAAACTATCTAACCTTCCTTCTGCTGATGGATATTCAGCCACCACACACATATCAGGTCTCGTTTCCAAAACCTGTTTTATAGGCATAATACTGGAACGCAACCCCAAATTTGTAAATAAATAAAGAATAAAAAGTGTCATTGAAAAGGTCAAAGTAATTCAAGGAACTCATGTGCTAACCATTACCTAGAGTTGTAGCACCTGTGATACCAATCAGCCTCAGATGCTAAACCTTCCCTATTGGATATATCCTGTTTAAATGTAAATGTGACAACACGAATCAAAATTGAGTCAAGCTGAAACATCACTCTTATTTTATAAGCTAAAACATATTTCTATATACCCACAAGATGTACAAGAAATTTGAAATCTCCAGCAAGAATTGCAGTCAACAGCCTCGCGACTTCCATCTGCACATAGAAGTATTAATGTTTCCGAGGCATCTGAGTTAAAAGAGAAAAGGTAGAAAAGTATTTCAGACATTACCTCTTTGAGATGCATGCAATCCCTTAAAATTAAGACCTCAAGAAAATTTCCCCCATTGCAGCTTCCAAGGTTTCTGAAAAATAAAGGTTTTAGTACTTTTAATCAATCTACTAGACGGACAGAATGTAACAGGCTCTAGAAAAGCCTTGTTAGATACAACTGACCTTAAGAAGTTACCAGTGATTGAATAAGACGTTGAAAAGTCAACATACTTCAATTTCCTAAATCCCTGCACATTCAGTTTAGAATTAATAACTCTGACAACATGCAGCTTTTCTTTAACTTCCATGAAAAGGAAAAGTTAGGATAATGTTATCTAATTTAAAATTAATCGTCCAAACTTCAAAAACAAAATGGTAGCTTCGAATCACACATCAATAAAATATTAATATAATACCGCCACCATTTTTCCCTATAGGTATAAAAATGACCACCAATATGTAGCGCATAATATTGCAAAATTATTATTCAGAAAACCAAATTTGCTCACCAGTAATTGATAATCACAATGAAATAAATAGACTTAAAGCTCATACATTGTAAAACATCAATATATACTCAACGCTCCATGATAAAAGACAAGTTACAGGCTGCAAAAGTTCACAAAATTACCTCTAAATTCAGCACAAGATAGCTTTTGGGTGTAAAAAGTGCAAACAAAAAAAAGTCAAGTCTACAATTTCCAACTAAAGTAAAATGCAGAAATTGAATATACAAAAGATAGAGTTAAACATGAATCTTTTAATGAATAAATTAATAAAAAATTTACTGGATTGACAAGAGCAAATGGGGACACACTGCACAGTGTAAAATATGCTAAAATTAAGAACTTGAAACTTAGTACATTGAAAATTGCAACTTTCATGAAAACATACCTTAACCAATACACGAACTTTGCAATCATGTAGCTTAAACCCTCTAAGGGATAAAGAAGTTAGATGAGGACAATTGTTTACTAGCTCAAAACAGGTTTGTGCTTTCAAGCTGTCATCTCTACCTGAAAATCAAAAAGAGATAAGTAGAGATATAGAAAGTCGTAAAAGGTAACATATAGCTCAGAAAGTAAGTTACCTGTTTTAGAAGACTCGAAAAACAAGCGCTCTATCAAGTGGCAGTTTGCACTTACTGACATTAATGTTTGCCTCAGCTCAACATGGCTAGCATATCAGAAAAAAAAAAAAAGGAAAGAAATGGATCATCAACAAACACTATATATATAGAAATGACCTTCTCTTTTAAATAAAACAAATTAGTAAAAAAAGACAGACACAGATACACATTAAATGCTTATCACATGTTCATATTACAGCAGAAAGTATTCCCATCTTAACATGGCATATGGAATTTAATATATTTCATGTTCCAGATCATAAGAATTTAAATTTCAGTCCCATAATCTTCATGTTTAACAACTTTCAGGTTCATGTGATTGTTGGGACTCTAGGAGTAATACAGAAAATTGATAAGAAGTTATGGGACTCTAGAAGTAATACAGAATAATTCCTTTACATAATTGTTGGAAAAAAAATTGAAATTTTAATTGGTTTGGAGGCACAACAAGGCTTTGAAAAGACATTCTTAAAAAATAGATTTAGACCTAATTCAACTTTACAAAATCAGCTTGCAAGGTGAGATTTGTCCCATTTATACACTATAATTTGGCCACATCTCTAGTTGATGTGGATCTCTAATACACTCACTCCATCACTGCAAGGACTGGAAATCTTGTAGGACTAGATATTTGTAAGTGCTCTCATGGCAAGTAATATGATAGGCCAAACAAAACGTGTAGGAGAATATCTGGGGTGGTTTATTGGGAAGGAGTGAAGAAAGATTCCAGCAGTTCATAGTAAAATGTGAAGTACACAAGAGAAATAAGAATCAAAATCAGTACCCCACTGGTCTCCTGCACCGTTGCCTATTCAGACCCAAATGTAGAGTGACATCTCCATGCAGTTTTGGCTTTAGGTCATCGTTTCTCATCTAAGGAGAAACCCAGATTTTTATATTTGAAATAGTAAAGTACCAAGTGTTCTCTAGTTCCATTATATCAAACAGGGATGGACCAAATCTTGCTCAGGCACTTCTATTTTCAAAGTTATTCAAACGAGTTGGAACTAAACTCAAGAACAGCTATTCTTACTTAGCCTCCACAAGGTGGTAAATAGAGGTTTGGATTTTTGAGGTATGTCACAAACGTATAAGCAGTGGCCACAATCATTCAGTTGGAATGAATGTAGGTTAAACACAAATGACGCCCTTTAGAGATTTGTATGGAAGAAAACATGCCTTGCTTTTTATAGGGAGCACATTCCCCTCAAACATGGACATGTATACCAGCTCACTAGACTCTACTACAAGGGACACAATTTTGGATGAATTGAAACATAATTAACACCAAATTAATGTTGCACTACACTGCTACAAGGATAACATCAAGCTCTGCACGGCATAATATTGCACTGTCAAAGAAAGAGAAAAGCAGTCCAAGATTCAATGGACCATGTCACACGATCCTCTATTTCATCTCATTTTGTTGAACAGGGCTGTATCAGGCTCATATAGTCCTCTGCCATTGCCCAAAGTATTGACAGACAATTGGCAAATGCAGACAAAACCTAAGGATTTTTTGAACTTGTGACACACTGCTGGTGTGGAAGATGAGTTGCTCGTACATGACCTACATAAGAATTCTTCATAATGTATCACTATCTACCTATAGGTCACTTCAAAGGTCTACTGAAAGTCTGTCTCACTGTCTTCTAATCATTTTTTGTTCTACTCCTGGTCAAATTCAACCAGAATACCCAACCTGAATATGGCAGATCGCAGATGGAATCTAAAATAGTACATACAGTAGATTATAAGGAAGTGCACTGATCACAGAAAAAGAGATCCATTTTCTTCATGTTTAACACATTTTAACCAATAACATTCTCATATGCATCATCCACCAGCAGTGAGAAAATGCTTATAACAAAAAGAAGGGAAAGATCAAGAGTTGAAGGAAATAGACTTACAGCCCAACAATTTCCAAATCAAGGAGAGATGGGCATGCAGACAATGCTGCACCAAGGGATGCATTATCCATTCTCTCAATATTATACAAGTGTAACTTTCTTAAAAGAGCCCTACAAAAACAAATATAAGAGCCCATATAAAACATATCACCTGAACACACTGGATACTTAATAAGTCCAGAAAAGAAAAATACCCTGGGGCACCACCATCACCACTTAAAGGGCTTAAGCAACACCTTGTTAGAATGGATGACTCCCTCCCTTGTCGAGATCTCTTATCATTCCATGAAAAGTTTGATACTTCTACAATAGCATTTCTTATGGTACAAACAAATGGTGGACAAGATCCAAGTGAAGTAGTAGCGCCAGGGACAACACCAAGCTTAAGAGACCTTATTAACAGAATTATAATATGTGAGAATATAATAACGCAAGAAAAGATAGATCACAGTGTAATGCAGGACCAAGAAGTTAACATAAGGTAAAATAATGAGAACGGTTATGCTTTATGGTTGAAAGCCAACAAAGTTTACATGGTTAAATTCACTTAAAATGATGAAATTAGTTGCACAAATTCAAATAGGAGCTGAAAAAATATGAGTCATTAATGAAATGTAAGCACCAAACCAGATGAGACAGACCAACCAAACAAATAATCAATATGCAACAAAATAGCCGCCCTACCCTTTCCTTTTCTTTTTTTCCTTTTACCAATATGAGCAAAGGTGAAGTACAGTAGGGAAATGATCGGCCCAGTAGGCGATTCATTTTGCACTATCACAAAGTATTCACCAAAACCACCAGTTGGCAGTAAAATGAAGTTTCATCCGGAGCAAAAAATATATATAGCACGGAAAGGACATTTCAAACCTTAGTGCCTTTCCAGCTCGCTGAATCATCGTAGCAACTACTGCATTGTTAACCTTCGGAACAAGTGTTGTCAAATCAAGATTTGTATAGCACAGAGGATCTTTAGCACATTTGCTAAACATTGAACAAGTAGCTGATGCATAGCACAGGCTCTGGGTATCAAGCATTGAGAACACCTGTGTATGGGACTCAAAATCAGTACACAGAGAACTTACCAATTACTTCATGGACACATTCAAAAACTCTTAGAAATTAGTCTTAGGACTCAACACTATAAATCAGCTCGTAAAATGAGGATTGTCTAAAATTTATAAGCTCTCCTTAAGCCAATCTCTCAGTATGGGACTAATACTTACCCAATTATGCTGCAATTCCCAGCCCCCAAACAGACTACAACTATGACGAGTTAGGGGTAACCGAAATTAAAGTGGCTTTCCAACAAAACAATGATTAGTTTCCAATAACAATTGAAATTTTGGCCGTTCTTCAAAAATACTATAAATCAGGTCAAACATGTGCAGCCATCGTTTGTGCAAAATGCAACTGCAGTCCATAATCTCGTGCTACATGCTTCTCCGCAGGTACGTTTTATGCATAGTCCTCGTATACATATACTCAGAAAACTCGGATCCAATTATATTCAGCAAAAATCATTTCCACTCTAACTACACATACATAATATAAAGAAAAAGCTTCCCTACGAGAAAGGGGGCGAAATAACGAAAATCAGCATTATTTAACTACACATCTACCAACTTAATTAATAAGCATACAGACACGGAAGGTAACACAAAAATCAACAAAAAGGGAAACAGAGGAACGGTAGTAACATTAACGTGTAGCATAGCATGATTACATTAATACTGAAATAAAAAGAAAAGGAAAAGGAACTCCGGAAGAAGGGAAGGGAAGCGAAAGTGACCTTGATGGTGAGGTCCGGAGGGAGGGGCCAGGCGAGGGAATTGTGGTTGGAAGCGCGTTTCCGAGAGGAGTGTTTGGCGGCGTCAAGGAGGAGAGAACCCATTTTAAGAGCGCGATCGATAAGATCGGGGTCGGAGGGGACCGATTGGAGAAGCCTCTCGAAGGAGAGATCGAGGGCGAGAGAAGGGAGGTCGGAGAGGGAGAGAAACGCGTCCAGAAGACGCTCCACATCGCTCAGGTTCTCCACTCTAGGGTTTTGCGACGGACATGGACGCTTCGCCATTGAGGGCGTAGACGACGACGACGCCGCTGATGACGCACTCACACTGTGAAGGACAACGGAATCCATACCCAGGGCCGACGAGAGTGAGTGAGTGAGTGACTGAGTGGTAAGTGGTTTGGTTTGGTTTGGTTTCTTCACATTCACACGACCCTCACCCTCTCTGATTCCGTGCCTATGGCTATGTACCGCTGATAGATCCTATGCGTTTCAGTGCCGGTGCCTGTCGCCTTAGCGCCACGTGGACCATCACATGGTTCACAACCCTCCATCTGTTCAAAACCATTATTTTTAAATTCTTTTTTCTTATATTACCTTTTCCTCTCCTTTGTTAGTTCTTTCTCGGACAAGCCTTTTTTTTATTTTGTTATTTACCCTCCTCTCCTTCGACATGACATATAATCCACGTCACTTCACTCCCATTGTTTACTTCCATGCCCAATCAAAATAAATTCTTGGTTACGCACCTCCTAATCAAACTCTGACAGGTACACATTATACAAAAGTGAATGTGCTATTATTTTTTTCTTTTTATTACGTCTACAATCTTCTGTGCTTCCTGACAGCTGTTTAAAAAAAGACACTACTTGAAAGTTTATAATATTATACAAACGCCAAATTGATTCCGTCATTCTTTTCTGCTACTCAAAAACCAATTGGCTGCTCGAAAAGAAATAACTAAAATACACGTTTAATTATTCTATGCAATACTACTGTATAATTGAGTCTCTGCTTTTGCTGAATAACTATCCATATAAATAAATTAATCTTTCAGACAAATAAAAGATATTTATTAAATAGATTCAGCCGCAGAGCCAGAAAACGCTACCGAGAGGACGAAGCAGCCCAACCGCGATGGTCGTTGAGACAGTTAAAAAACGCTGATTTAATAAAATACTAACATCTGAATTTTTACATGTTTCATAACACACCGATTGTAGGAAGTAAAGTAGCAATTGGACATATAGATAGTATACATCATATGAATATGTCGTTTTAGCAAACATGGATTAACTAGCTGTCTCTAGGAGCAGGCATTATCCTAAACCTTTCCTCAGATGTTTGGTTGACCCCACTAAATCTCTCTTCTGCTAGAAGTGACTGTAAATCACTGCCATTTGCCAAACTGTTAAACTCAACTGCTTTAGACGGCAATGTCGGATAACGCCGTTGGCAAAATGTCATTAACCTCTTCACGGATTGCAGGTACTTGCGAGTGGTCTCGTCATTCATGATGTGAGCAACACTGTTAGTGTAGATCTTTTCACGAGCAGATCTTTCATGAATACCAACCATAGTGACTCCAATAGGCCAGGGTGCATTCCCGATGGCCAGCTTGATATAATGGTCCATTGCTGCCAGATAATCTCGCTTCATACAGCATTCAACCACCACCAACAGCGCCTGTCGAATGTCATCAGGAAGAACCTGAAAATAGAACACACCGCATACATTCCATTAGTTAAATACTTCAGAAAACAATCAAAACTGACACATGCCTCATCAACAATAAAATTCTATGATTACTTCTCAATCAATATGCATTACTTAAACAGTATGTACTAGTAAGAAAAGGAACGTATATGCTAAATATTCAACGGTTATAGCCATGCTCAGTAAATCCTTTGGTTCTCTAGTCCAACGGAGAACCTATAGAGGAGACACTTACTATATATATCCTTCTAGAACGGACACAAGCATTGGAAAGTGAAAGTCAATTATATCTCACACTTGCCCTGTCAATTTGCTTTGTAAACTTGCACTGTGCAAATTGGCAAACAATATTGCTCCCAAAACTTGTTAGCCCCAAGATGGATGCTGACAAACAGAAATTCTGTTTGGGACTCTTGGAATAAATAATCTTAAATAGAATTTATTGTAAAGGTGTGTGTTTAATAATATACCTAGTTCCTTGATATATCTTTTCATATTTTCTAATCTTCCCTCTCATATATTGTATCTTATGTATCCCAAGTTATTATAAATATGAATTTCTAGTCACTAACCTTCCACCACTGTCGTTTCTCTCTCTTGAAACCAACCCTAGGTTGCCTTTTGCTCTTTCACCGTGGACTGTGCTCCTGCCTCTACCTTGTTCAACATGTCTTCAAGGACTATGTCCTCTTTTTCCAAGACCCCTTCCATAACTTTAGAGAAATTAAATAAAAAAACTACTTATCTCGGTTTGCATTTGGTTCCTTGGCCAAGTTTTCCATAATCATTTAGGAGATGGGAATTCAGTATCACTAGATCAAATTCAACAGTGGAAGAAAATTGATAAAATTGATTTCCAGCTTTGTTCTCCACTTTGGCAATCAGTAGAGCCCAATATTTTGAGCACTCTTAGATCCTTCAAAACGTGTAATTCCTTTGGAAAAAAGGCCCAAAATATTTTCACAAACGGTATCCAGTTAATAGATCCGGGAACATTACGTTGGAAATGCCTCCTAATAGATCCAGGGAACTTTTACCGTGTGATCTTGCTGAGATTTCTTCCCTTACTTATATATTATATACATTAATCTAAAGATGTTTCTGCGCCCTGCTGCTAACCAAAAGTCTATGATTCGTGTACACTGTTACTTACTAGACAACTTATCATTTTTAGGATCAGATTGAGCATCATCCTATACAATGAATGAGATTAAGCACAAAATCATATTTTTCAGAATTAACCATATTATTAATCAAGCTAAAAGGTTTGGCTAAATTATGACCGAAAAAGTTTCACAACGTGATTGCTGAGAGAAGAGGGAGGCGTGAGATAATAAACTGATATGCAGGTTCGATAACATTTCTGATCAGCATGAAGAACTACACCTACACAACCAATTTTTGCACCACATTACCTCTCCCAATTTCAAGTTTTCAACAATAAAAAACATCCTTAAGTTGGCTACATTGATCTATTAAGCCCGTTAGACTACTCCTACGAGAATGTTTGGATCAGATTATTTTGGGGGAAATAAATCTTTCTCTTGGGAGCTTCTTTGAAAAATACTTTTGAGGAAAAATTATAGACTATTTCCTTAAAAAATGCTTTTCAAACATGCTTATAATTGATACATAAAGGATTTGTCAATGCCAAGAAGTAATGAACTATATTTATTAGCATTGCTTAGCACCATAGGCAGGCATATTCATCACGATATCTGCAAAACTATTATGCTGGACAGTAATATGATGATGTCCAGAAAACGAAAGAAGATGGTGAAATTAAATTAAATTGGTAGACAAAGAACATAACTAATTAGTTCAAAATTAACGGTGTATGAAGTATGAAATCTAGAGTTGTCAAAACGGATAACCCGGCTCAACCCACCATGGGTTGATCACTTAATGAGCCAACCTAATCCGCCTCACTTATTAACGAGCAAACAAAAAATCGAACCTGGCCCAGCCCACCACGGGTTGATAGGTTAAACGAGTTGACTCATGGGCTCACTTAATTAAAAAAATACAATTTTTTTATTTTTTTCAGTCAAAACTAAATCATAATTCTATTAAAATCTATATAAACTTCAATACAATCCAAATACAAACCAAAATCACAAAAGTACAAATTATTTGTGTTGGTTAAAAAAACAATCCAACCTGACCCAAATGCAAAGATCAACTTAACAAAAAACACTTGTGTGACCCTTTATTTGCAGGTTGGCTCACCAACCCGGCTCACCACAGGTTCAATTGGGGTGAGCCGGGTTCTAGATGGACCAAGCCAAAAATCAACCCGTATTGAAATTTGTAAAAAAATTTCAACCCAACCCGGCCCGAACCCGTGGTGGGCTGGATTGACTCGTGGGTTCCAACCTATTTTGATAGCTCTAATGAAATCTAAAGAAAAAAGAAAGAATGGAATGCTGGAAAAAAAAACGCTCTGTAAGATGTGAGAGAAAGAATTCAAACAGAGGCAAGGCAACTGTTACACGAGCAAACTTAACTGCAGTTACTCCTCGCCAGTCTAATTGCAGCCTAAAGGGGTTGATATCCCTAATAGACAGTAAGCATGATCTAACTTGTGCTTATAATGTTTGTACCGTCCATATCTTACGATATCTTACAAGTCAATTTTGTGATGATGAATTAGGTACTGAACCCAATTAAGAAAAAGAGTGGAACGATCAAGGAAGAAGGGTGGCAAATCCTATTATGTTTCTAGAGCTAAAAAAACAATAGAAAATAGGGGAGAAATCAGAATTTTACCCAAAATAAAATCTTAACATTGTTTCAGAGTACAAATTGGGGTTTTGAAACTTATACCAAGGTAGCACCAAAACATAGCTCACAAAAAGATGCTATTTGAGCCATTATTTGAATCCTTTAGCAGCCTAGGGCCACTACTCCATTGTAGCGCAACTGCTACTGTGCAGAATCACATACATACCCTCAGAATAGCATTACACTACTACCAGTCATACGGTCCTACTAATACAAAATCATAGCAGAATAGATAATACCACCATGCTCTCGCATACACCTAGGTTACATGTATATACTTCACTGAAGACATGATGACAAGAGCTTACTTTCCGTCTCTCTTCATTGAAATTATACTTCAGAAAGTTCTATTTAGTGGAGTTATTCTCTCAAACATTTAACAGTTAACAACATCATCCAATCACAAAGCCATGACAAATTACACAAGGATAACCAATCAACAAAATCCAAAGCATACAAAAGCCATGAGGAGAGGAAACTCACCTTCTTCCTACAAAACTTGAACAGCGGATTCAAGTAACGCGCACACTGCTTAAACGTAGCAACCATGGATTTCCCCTTAGCCGTGCGCTTCTCCGACTCAGGCTTCTCGTGCAACTCCTGCTTCCACTCGTTCAGGAGCTTCTTGAAAAACACCAGAATCTTATCCTCATCGCACAGCTCCTCGAAATTCGCCTTCATACGCTTCAAATCTTTATCGGCATCGGCGCCGCTAGAGCCTCCCTCGCTCAAGTCGTCGTCGCCACCTCCACCCTCTCGGTCCTCAGTGGCACCGTCGTCGGGCTTCTGTCGCTTCCTCTCGCCAATGATCCCGGTCTTCTGGCGCTTCCGCAGCTCAGCAATGTCGCGCAGGAAGTCGTTGGTCTGCCCCTCGGTCATGTCGCTGTCCACCTCAAACACGCCAGCCTTGAGAACGTGCTTCAGGCGGTCCAGCCTGGCATCGTCGTCCTCCCCGAAGAGCGTGATTGGCTGCTTCAGGAAGCGGAGGCGGCGGATGACCTCGGGTTTCGGGAGGACGAGGTTGTCGATGTTTTGTTCGTCAGTAAGGGAGGTGGAGGCGGCAGCGACGGCAGAGGAGGATGAGGCGGAGGCGGTGTTCGAGGAGGTGGGGGCGGCGGTAGCGGGGTCGGAGGACGTTGCGTGGCGCTTTTGCGACTTGGCTTCCAATTCGCGCTTCTCTTGCTCGCGGAGTTTTTGGATTTCCTTCTGTTGGATCTCGGAGCGCTTGAAGAATCTCTTGCCGCCGGTGTCTTGCGCCAGAGATTGACGCTTCTTTAGAAGCTCTTGCTTCAGAAGATCCATCTAGGGTTTGCGACGACGCGGTGGTGGAGAGTATGGTGATTTCAATTCAGTCCTTCGGATTAAAACTAAAAACCCTTACAGGATAACCCCGACGAATTTTAATGCAGCCGTTTCCGGAGTAAAATTTAAAGATTTGAAAATTGTATTATATTCTTGATATATTACGAAATATTCTTAAAGTATTTTGTTATATTTTAAAAATATTATAAAATATCTTTAACATATTTATAAGTGATATTTTATGATATAATCATTTATTATCATATTTTATAATATTTTTAAAATATATAATGTGTTTAAAATATTAAGATGATATAATGATTTATTATTATGTCTTAAAATATTTTATAATAAGTATTTTATTATATTCAATATTATTAAAAGATTTAGAAAAGAACACTAAAGTAAGAACAGTAACTCATCAAGAACCTAAAATCCTGGATGAAGTTTTTGAAGATGAAAGTTTTAAAATAATGAAAGAGGAGCTATACCAATTAAAAAGAAATGAAATTCAAACCTTGAAGAGTTCACCCAAAAGCAAAAGGGCTATAAGGCCAGGTGGATGTACACAAACAAGGTAAGATTGTCAGAAACAAGCACAAGCTAATATCTAAAGGTTATTCACAACAAAAAGGTATAGACTACGATACACCTATTTTTAAATTATAAGTCATTCACATATTGTTATCATTTGCAACATTTAGTAACATTAAACTTTATCAAATGTATATCAATAGTGCATTTAAAAATGGATATATCGGGAAAGATGACTTCATTTTAGTACAAATATATGTAGGTATATAATCTTGATGCTAAGAATGAATAATTATATAAAGATTTTTCTAGTATTATGAAGCGTGAATTTGAAATTAATATCACTGGACGATTAAGTTTTTTTCTTAGTTTGCAAATTAAACAAACTAAGGATCATATTGACATTCATCGTACCAAATATGCTAGAGAATTTCTTAAACTTAGAACATGTAAAGAAATGAAGACCACAAAGCATACAAGTTATAACACAAATCAAAATTGTAGACCACATTCTGTATAAGTAGACAAATGCATTATTATTATATCTTACTGCATCAAGACTTAATATTATATTTAGTATTTGTATATGTGCATGTTCTAAATCTAATCCAAGAGAGATACATTTAAGTGGTGTTAAGAGAATTTTTAAACATCTAAAAAGCATTACTAATCTTGGTCTTTACTAGAAAAAGTGATAAAGTAATTTGTTGCAGGGATATTGTAGTGCAAACTATTCAAGTGATAAAATTGAAAGAAAAGACGCTAACGGAGACACAAACTTCTCATAGTCAACCTTAACAATTATACACCTGTTAGTTTTTCTTTTGAATTTATTTATGGTCTCATTTGCGACTACCACACTATCAAGCATACCTCTACCTTCCAAAATTGCAGATTGGGAGAAGTCTATAATATTATGTAAGACCCTTTTCAACCTTAAAGATAATGTTTTGGATATTATCTTATACATACACTAAACTAAGGGAATAGGTCTATACTCTCCCAAATTTTGTGGATTTTCACATTTTTGAACAGGGTTAAAAAAATGCATTACCTCCCCTTGACCATATTCCAGACATGAAATTCATTAATGGCTTTTAGGATGACTGCTTTAATTATTTTCCAAAATTTATTTATAGAAATGAAATTAGAACCATTTGGGCCTGGGCTTTTACTGCTCTCACAATCCTCTTAACTTCCTCTTCGGTAAACTCTTTAGTTAATTCCAAATCATCTTGTTCATTAATTTGGTAGTATTTAACATTACCAGTGTGTATTTGATATAATGTTTTATCCTTACGTTTTTCCGCAAAGTATGTCATTATCTTTTCTTTAGCCACCCCTGGTTCCTCACACAATTCTTTTTGAATTGTCATACCTTTAGTAAAATTCTTCGACTTCCTTCAATTTGTTGATAAGGGAAATAACCTAGTATTTGTTTCTCCTAACTTCAACCATTTAAATTTTTATTTTTGTTTCGTAAGAATTCTTGTATAAACAATAGTCTTTTAAGATAAGCAAAATGTTGAGATCTTTCCTTCTTTTATTCATCATCTATTCGTTCATCCTCATCCACTCTGTCATATTGACTCATTTTTGCTACCAACCTTTGCTTCTCCTTATTTATGTTGCCATAAATGTTTTTGTTCCATACTTTTAGAGTGTGTTTGGATAAAGTATTTCAATGAAGCAATTCATTTTTTTGAAGAATTTAGATTTCTTTGTAATGAAATGCTTTGTTTGGATAGAGAAATTAAAAAGCATTTCAAATGCAAGCATTTTTTTGAAGGATTTCAATTAGCTAAATTAGTAGAAATTCAAATACCCTCAAAATAGGTGGAATTTGAAAATTTTCTCACTCAACCTCACATTCTAGACGATCCGGACGGGCACGACGACCCGGACATGCCCGACTACCCGGATGGGCCCGACGACCCGAACATTCCCGACGACCCAGACTAGCCCGACGACCAGGATGTGCCCGACGACCCAGACGGGCTCGACGAACCGGACGGGCCCGACGACCCAAACGGGCTCGATGACCCAGGCAGGTCTGACGATCCAAACGGGCTCGACGATCCAGACAGGCCCGATGACCCGGACAAGCCTGACGACCTAGACGGGCCAAACAACTCGGACGAACCTGACGACCCAAACGAGCCCAACGATCCGGACGGACCCTTCCAAATCATTGGGCCCGACAACCCAAACGAGCTCGACGAGTCGGACGTGCCCGACAACCCAAAAATGCGGGACGACGCGGACAAACCCGACGACCCGGACGAGCCCAACGACCTAGACGGGAACGATGACCTGGACGGTCCCGACGATCTAAACGGGCCCAACGACTCGTATGGGCCAGACTATCCAGACGAGCCCGACGACCCGGACGAACCCGACCGTGTGAAAGGGCCCGTACGAGTTGTCCGACCCATTCGAGTCTCGGGCCCGTCTAGGTCGTCGAGCTTGTTCGGGTCGTCGAACGTGTCCAAGTCGTGGGGCCCATCCGAGTGTCGAGCCCGTCCAGGTTCTCGGCCCCGTTCGGGTCCTCGACCGCGTCTGGGTCCTTGGGCCCATCCTAGTCGTCGGACCCGTCCGGGTCTTCGGGCCCGTTTGAGTGTACGGGCCCGCCTGGGTCGTCGAACTCGTTCGGGTATTCGGCCTCATCCGGATTGTTGGGCTCGTTCAGCTCGTCGAGCCCGTCCAAGTCTTCGGGTCCGTCCAGGTCGTCGAGCTCATCTTGATCGTCGGACTCGTTTGGTCCGTCGGACCCGTTTGGAGCATTGGGCCAATGACTTAGACAGGTTGGACCGGGCCATATTGACAAACTTGACGGCATAATCATGCAGTATGGGCTATCAAGCCTCGAGATCATCGGGCCACCCAGCCTGTCTGGGCTTCCTAATCGGTCCAGCTCGGGTGGGTCGTCGGGTCTAACCAATTCAGTTGTGTAGTTGGGTCTGCTCGACCCATCTGGGTTGTCGAGCATGTTTCCAAATTTATAATGAACTTAAAACATAATTAAGCGTAAAATAAATATTGTTAAAATTAAATTTTATCTCACAATAAATTCAATTTTTTTTCAAACAAGAAATTGAAATGTAAAGTATTTTAATTTTCTTATCCAAACAAGTTATTTAAAAAATGAATGGAATTTAATTACAAGCAATTCAAATACAAAGCATTTCAATTTCTAAGCATTGTTGAAATGCTCCATCCAAACACATGGTTAGGTTATGTTTTGGTCTTTTAATCTTTCTTTAAACTAGAAAAAACCCATTCTATCTAAATTATATGAAACCCACGATTTCTTAACAAACTCGTCAAAGGCACTGTGATTTTGCCACACATCCAAGGTTCTAAAAGATTTATGTCCCAAATATATTTTTATCGATGTTAATAATAAGCATAGTGATTTCATATAGAGGTGTCCAAAACATATTGTTTTGCATTCAAGCCTATTTTCCTCCCAATCTCTTAATATTCTCTCTATTCTACTATTTGCTAACCTGTTTGTTTTATACCAATTATACTTTTACCTACCATGGGTATATCTATGACTCTACCATGGGTATATTTATGACTTCCATCTTATCGATGAACTCATTAAAGCTTTGATTTCCCTTCTATTGTTACTCCCATTATTATTAACAAATTTCATTTTCTTTGTTATTCCTAATCACATTAAAGTCTCTTATTAAAAATCACAAGTTGCTTCTTATATCCTCCCCGCACTTAATTTTCTGGTTACACAATTTCATTTTATTATTGAAATTACAAGGAGAGTACACATTTATAACGTCAACTTGGGTTCTATCATGACCCCACAAACCCTTGGTGAAAATAAATCTCTTTATAGTTGTTGTGGACTTTTTGCAAGTGAATTTCTTTTTGCTCCATATAGTTAATGTTTCCCATAATTGTTTTCTTCAAATCACAAAGTATTTTTCTTTTGATATATATTGTGACTTTGTTTCCTAAATACATACCGATCCAACCCCTTCCTCAAAAATATTTTTCTCATATATGCCCATTTTGTTGGCCCTCCCTAAATAAGTTATTACGTTCACTTATCATCCTTTGCTTTCCCCTCGTTCCTATTCTGATTTTTCATGTTGGTTATATCTTCTGTTTGTCGAGACATTTAACTATTTCACTCTCTTTTCCTCTCATACGTTACTTCTAATTCCTATAATCTAGATGCCTCAATATTGCTATTTGTCATCCAAAAGATTCTATTGTATTTGACAATGTTCCAATGAGAGTAAAGGGATGAATATGAATTTCATATTCAATTGACTAAGAGAATGCAAAGATTAAAATAAAGTCAAAAAAGATATAATATTCACTATAAAATAAAGTTAACAAACATGATAAAAAAAAATGTAATGAAAATAAACATACAACTTATAATACAAAAACAATTTGTGTCTTTCTCATACTCTAACTTAACAACATAATAATAAGCAAGTTAGTTTTGCTAACTAATTTTCTTTCCTAAGATGAAAGTCATAGATAACTTTTTTTTTTAAAAATTATTTATTTATTTTTATGTCTTTAGGGATCTAAAAGTGGGATCCACTTTCAAGAATAAAATGGATATTCTACTGATAATTTAAAAATAATATTATTTATATAATTATATAATTAAAAATAAGGAAGATTTTTTAATATGGTGATCAATTTTCCAACCACACGCCAAATGTGTTTTATTGTATATATAAACTACATTTAATATTATAATGATATATAATTTATATAATTAGATAAAGTATGTCATTATTTTTCCAAGTTTAAATTTAATAGATGTTTTGTAGCTATTTAAAAATATTTTGTATTTAATAAAATGTTGCTATTGGTAATCTCTCTTGGAACATACCTGATACTACTCAATCTGCCACTAGCGAGGGTTTCCGAAGATGACGACGATACGCAGATTCTGCTGCAACGATCTTCTACGCTTTGCCTCCGTCAATCTTGACCATCTCACCGAAACCGTAAGCGTTTCTTCGGTCCATTTCCATTCAATACGATACTGAATTTGTTGGTGCTTGGTTTAATTGTTTTTCTGGTTTCAGTTCAACATGTCCTTCTACATGACCTATCTTGCAAGATGGCCAGACTATTTTCATGTTGCTGAAGGTCCTGGAAATCAAATAATGGGTTACAGTGAGTCTTTGCCTTTGCTTTTTCACTCACCTGAATCACTTTATGCAATAGCTACCTAGGTTGATTTCATTTTCAAAATGAAAAATCTCGCAAAATTGAAGCAAGAAAGTAACACAAGGTGATGAATGTTGCTCTCAATGGCTTATTGGTGGCACGAATGATGGTTTAAGCACTAGCACGGGTTCAAGAATGACAATGTAGTTCACATTTTGTAGTTGTTCTAAAACATGATAATGACAATTCAGATGCCTTCTGTTGCTTGCACTGGCTAATTCAATGTAGTTTTAAGTCTGCCTTAGTCTGAACAATGTGTCGAATTATGGATCAAGTCGCATGACAGAGGAATGCTAATGCTAGTATTATTGATGTAGTTATGGGTAAAGTAGAGGGGCAAGGAGAGTCTTGGCATGGTCATGTAACTGCAGTAACAGTTGCTCCAGAGTATCGCAGGCAGCAGTTAGCCAAGAAACTTATGAATCTGCTGGAAGACATCAGTGACAACATGTAAGTCATGCATATGTTTGATTTCTTTAATATTCAAGTTTCTGGAACTTTCCTTGTCCTCTTTGCACGATCTTATTTGAATTTTCTTTTCCTGGTAGTTTTCTGGTAAATTGTGTGTACTCCGTAAACATGATGCATAATCTTTCTCTTCTTGAAAATGCAAGAAATTTACTGGAAATAGCTGCATTTTTAGCTTAGGTTCATGTATTTTTTGGATTAATATACCTAGGAAGTTGCTTGTGTATTTTTTCTTGTTAATATAACATATATTCAATTCAGAAGTCCGTGTATGTGTGTAAATATATCTAATAATATAACATCAAATATATAAAATATGCGAACATTTCACAAATTTTAGCCCTTCCAAATAATCAAATTTCTACTTATCACTTAAAATAGGTGGTAATTCAATAGTTAGTTGAATCTTATGCAATGTTGTCTTCTCTTGGAATTGAGTTTGTGGAAATCACAAGAGATGGAGGCTAGGTGGAAGAAGTGGTTGTAATTTGCCTTGTCACCCTTAAGTCATGTGTTTCTCCCTTTCTTTATGATATCTTAGAGAGAAGGAACTAACATCTCTAAGTCCAAAATCCTGAGCAAAATTTTGGGAGAGAGTATAAAAAAATATCTTCAGTTAAAGGCTCCCAAGCAGTCTTAGTTGTCTTTTGACACTACTTTGATGATAGTCAAAATCTACAGAGAATTGATTAAAGTGCCCCTAATCATATTATTCTCCTACACATGTTCTCCAAGATGTCATAATTTTAATAAGGTTGCTTCCTAAGGAATTTGTCATGTGGTTCCCTCTTCCCTATTAAGTTTGAGATCTGTTTTGTTCATACCCCACTATCCTTTTAATCTAATCCCTCTTAGTCAATTAACACACTTTCTTAATTTAGGAATATTTGATATTGATTTCTTTGTTATAAGAGGACATGGTACGAGTTGGATGATTGACGTAGAATATGAATCCCATGCCCTTTACTATCTTCAATCAACTACTTTCCTGTCATGTGCTGCTGCTGCATCACCAAAGCATTTTCAAGAATGTTTTGGTTATCCAAAATTTTCGAATATAAAAAACTTGTTCCAGGTCTTGAATCCCCTCCCCTAACACTTAGTTATGTCAAATGGGCAAGCATGTTAGCTTTTTCAAAAACAAATTGAAAGCCGGCACAATTCTGCTTTCTGTACTTTTCATCCAGATATATGGGGACCAAGTCGTGTATCTTGACTTCAAACATTGTCAGTTTTATTCATAAATTCTCTTGGGTGATTTTATAGAAAGAACAATATTTGTTCTGTCAATTTATTTTTTATAATTAGAACAAAACTCAATTTGGAAAAGGAATTAAAATTCTTCAAAATGACATTGCTACATAATACCTTTTTTTACATCTCATATTTCTATCTACAGACAGAGGGTATCTTACATCAATCCACTTATCCTCAAACTTTGTTATTTATTGCAAATGTTCCTGTTTTTATTGGGGTATTGTAGTTCTATCTATTGGTTTTCCCTTCTATTTTAGTTTCTAAAGAATCATTGATTCATGTTGCTTGTGTCTTTGAATGCATTTGTTTTGTTTATGATGCTTCTCCACGTTTTTTATTAGCTTGCTGATCATATGTATTTTTTCTTGGATATTCCAGACTTTAAAAAGGATAGTATCATTATTCTCTAGCAAATAAATGTAACCAAAATTCTGTATATGTCACATTCTTTCAAGAAACTCCATTTTCCTCTTCTTCCTTGAACGAGTGCAGCCTTATTCTTCATGTGCTCCCATTCCATAGTCTGGTCCAGTATTATCTCTGTATAGTAATCATCTATTCATGAAGGGTTTCATTATGTTTCTCCAACCAATGTTCAAACTCAGTCATCCAACCACCTATAGTACTAGTGTTGAGAATGAGTTGTTGGTCTAACATTACATAAAGAATCAAGTGGTCATGTCCTATTCAACCAACCTGCTATGGAACTTCCTCATCCAAATTTTGATTCTGCACATGCTCTTAGAAAAAGGTATTTGATCCACCCTAAATCCTCATCCCATTCTATCTACAAAAGTTTTTACGCCATCATTGTACGTCTCCTCCATACTTCTCATTTATATCTTCTATCACAGTTCAAAAGATGTTTGTTGGGATGGAAACAAGTTATCATTTATAAAATATTGGCTTTTTGAGTGCATTGATAATTGGAAGTTATTCTCTTTTTGGAGGATAGATGTTGATTGCAAATTGGTGTATGCTATTAAAGTTAGTCCAAATGGAGAAGTTAATCAACTTGAGGTTACAATAGTTGCTACAAGGTAACACCCATATATATGGTTTTGACTATGGGTTCTATTACATCGTTGGACATTAAAATTGCATTTCTTCAAGGGGAACTAGAAGAAGAATTTTGTATTGAACTACCACTTGACTTTAGAGGGAATTTGGTTTTGTTTGTGAACTTCAATGTTCTCTTTATGGGCTAAACAGTCTGAACGAGCTTGGTTTGGGAAGTTTAATTCCATTGTTCAAAATTTTCTATTAGAACACTATGAAGCATATAATCCATTCTTCTATTATGACAGCTTTTATAAAGCTGTTTATTGCTGTATCTAGAGGGATCTAGGCTGTATCCTATTCACTGTTTTGTACCTTTTTTATTCTCAAATATATAAAATATGTGCATCAGCGGAGTAACTTGAACCCGCTGATTTTCTACTGATTGTCTCCTAAACTTTCAAGTTGGTAACAGAGTGTGCACAATCCTGCTCTGTAGTCATCTCTGCCACCAGATACCATCATATCCTGTTGGTGCCACTGTCAGCTGGTGGCCATTTCTTCTGACGAGTTTAGGGCTAGATGCTTCTGGTCCGATGGTCACTGGTCCAAACGCACTGTCACATGCCATATTTCAGGTCTGCCCTTCTAAGTGCATGCAAGTCATGCGCCAGTTATCTGATATCCTAACGTCACCATTCATGCACAGTACTTGCTTTAGCTCTGCAGAGTCGTCCCAAGCCACGTCTTTGTCTTTTTCATATGTGGTGAGTTTTGGGTCCGCAATACATGTCTTGTTTGGTCTCTCTTTCCGGTTTTATGCTCTTGGCAGCTACTGGTCCTATTCTTTCCTTTTATTGAACTCCCAACATTACCACTGAGAAGCTCAATGGTAAAAGCTGTTTATCATGGTTTGCCTCTGTGGAACTTTGGTTCCTTGGTCAGGGTTACTGTGATAATTTGGAAAAGAAACAGTGAATGAACTGCAGAGAGTGCTCAGTGAAAGAAACTTGGTTTTCAATTGTGTGCCGTGTTATGACAGTCAGTAGAACCAAACGTTTTGGGAACTCAAGTAATCTTCAAATTTTATTTTATTTTTTTCCGAAGAAGGTCCAAAACATCTATGCAAGTGACATTCTGTGCTTGTTTGAACTTGCTCAAAAGTTAGCTTCTCTCAAAAAAGCTAGTCAGGATACGGTTTCTCTTGTTAAAGCTCAAGTTGCAGTGGAAGAGTTAATAATGTTCTTGGATGATGATTCACTGGAAGGAAGGAATGAGAAAGAAGCTTGATAAATTGTTCATGGTGCTGATTCTATGAACTTTGGAAGGAATAGGAAAGAAACTTGATAGATTGTGACCAACACCAACTGGTCATGAATTCCCTCAATGGATGACCTGATTATGGTTTTGTTTGTTGTTGAAGCTGATGTTGCACTGGAAGAGTTAAGAATGTTCTTGGACGATGATTCATTGGAAAGAATGAGAGAAAAACTTGATATATTGTGTGAGGTGCTGATTCTATTAACTTTGGAAGGAATGACAAATAGACTTGATAGATTTGACCAACTCCTAACTGGTCATGAAATTCCCTCAATGGACATTGTGATTATTAGACATCTCCATGTTCCCATTGAAGTGAAAACAGAAAACGCATTTGGGGAAACTCACAATCACAAATCTTGAGAGACATAGAAGATTATTGGGTAAACTCATTTAACTCACAATCACAAGACCTGATCTTTCATTTGCTGTTAGAGTTGTTAGTCAATTTATGCAGGACCCTCATGTTTACCATTGGAATATTGTTGTACACATTCTTAAATATATCAAAAAGGCTCCCAAATAAGGATTGTTTTGTGAGGATAAGGGAGACCATCAAACCTTTGGATACTATGATCCTAATTGGGCGGCATGTTCTATACACAAACACTCTACTGCTGGACACTATGTATCCACTATTGGAAATTCGATATCTTGGAAGAGTAAGTAACAAAATGTTGCCTATATATAGAGTCATGGTCTAGGTTAAAATTTTTGTGAAACTCAGCAAATGAAACTATATTGTGACAATAAGGCAGCCATGTTGCCTCGAAGGTGTTTCATGAGAGAACAAAACATTAAGATATGAACTGTTATTTTGTTGTAGACAAGTTGTTATATAAGGAGATTTGTACTAAATTCATTAACTCTAGTGATTAACTTGTAGATATTTTAACTAAGTCCTTGAGAGAACCCTAAATTCAATTTATTTGTTTCAAGCTTGATGCATATGATATATATGTTTCAGCTCGAGGGGAGTAATAAGGTAGTTGTTTATTATCTACTGTGACAGCTTTTATAAAGCTTATATTTGCTGCATCTAGAGAGGTCTATGCTGTAACCTGTTCATTGTTTTCTACCTATTTCAGTCTCAAATATATATAAAATATGTGCATCATTGGAGTAACTTGAACAGACTGATTTTCTCCTAAACTCAAGCGCGTTTACTTTGTTGTTTATGTTGATGACCATAGTCATTGAATGTTATGACAGTGTAAAAAAAATTCTTAACCGACAAAGCACTTGTACAATCAAAGATCTTCAAAATTTTAAAATACTTTTCTCATAGTGAATTGACTCAGTCAAGGGATGGAATCACTGTTTCCTGAAAAGATGTAAGCATTAGACATACTTAGAGTAGAGGTATGTTAGATAATAGACCCATTGATGATAGTCCCACGGATGGAAATCACAAATTGTTACCTAGTCATGGTTAACCTTATTCAGATCTTGAGAGATATCAAGGTATTGGTTTAAAAGTTCATCTGTTGCAAAATTACTTGACCTCACATTTATTTTCAGTTGGACTAGTTAGTCAATATATGCAATCTACAAGCACCCGTGATTTTTTTTTTTGGACTAACTCCTTCAAGGATTGAAGTTTTGTGACATCTAGCAGGGAAAGCAGTATGTGAATATTAAACAGTCGATATAGAAATTGATATTCCTTTTGTTTGAGGAAAGGTTCTGACAAGAAATAATTACTTAACCTGTTATTTCAAGTGATCAACATGCATGTCTCTTGACAGAAATCTTTAAGGGGACCTCGAACTCAATATACTTGTTCCGAGCTTGGAACATTCAACTTATATGCTCCAACTCGGGGGATTGTTGGAAACTGCAGCAAATCTATTGGAAATAACTGCATTTAAGCTTAGTTTCTTGTGTTATTTAAATTCATGCGCTTAGGAAATTGCATCTGTATTTATTCCCCTTGTAAATACAATATGTAATGAATTCAGATATGACTTTTCTTGTGCCCATTACATCTATAGTTTTGTCTGGGCTGGATAAGTTATTTTTATTTGCATATTCGATCAAGATTATATTTATGTATTTTGAGTTCCAAAATCACAAGTTTCTTAGTTCAAATCCTAAAATCTCCACTTCTTTAACATTGTGACTTTCCTTTTACCCGTTGCATGAATAGTTTTGACTTGACTGGATAAGTTATTTTTATTTGCATATTCGATCAGGATTATATTTATGTATTTTCTGAGTGCTAAAATCACAACTTTCTTAGTTCAAATCCTAAAATCTCCACTTCTCTAACATTGTGACTTTTCTTTTACCCGTTGCATGAATAGTTTTGACTTGACTGATAAGTTATTTTTATTTGCATATTTTATAGAAGACAAAATGGAGCAGTGATTAGGGTAATTTTTGGTGTGGGGGGGTTGCACTCTGGGTAATAAGACCCATGGATGGATACTAGTTGTAGGAGACTAGGCCATCTCCAATGCAAGGGGCCTTACCTAGCTTTTGTTTTACTTAAGTGGGTCTTACGTTGCCACGTAATTCTAAGACCTTTTTTCAAATTTTGCTCTAATGCAAGGTTCTTATAAGATCCATATTTTTATAATTTTTTATTTACACTTCAGTTTTATACAAGTTAAAACAATAATTTATTACATTTTGTTCAGATTGCGAAATATTTTCTTAGTCCTAAGACCCAAGATCTTATTTAAGATCCTTTCCATGCCACCTCTACATGCCCCCAAGGAGATTTCTTATAAGACCTAAGTCTTAAACCTAAGACCCTGGCTATGACTATTGCATTGGAAATATCCTTAATGACATTATGTTTGTGTGGATGTCTTGCCTTGTATTAAATAGGAATGTGAATTTTGCAGTGACAAGGCTTACTTTGTTGATCTCTTTGTGAGAGCATCAAATGCGCCAGCCATCAAGATGTATGATAAGGTAATGTTTATACGAATTTAGTTTTACAACTTAGACCTTCCATTTCTTTCTTATGTGTTTAATTGTTCTAAAGTGGTTTCTTAGATATATAGAAGGATATGTAGATCTCTCTGGCTGTTACTTTTATACTCCTTGTTTACTTGTTTTATGAGCTGGTAGGATATGTAGATCTCTCTTTCACTATATTATTTTTTCTTTTAACAAATAAAACAATTGGAATAAGGGAATAAATGATTGCACACTAAGCTTTTATTTTGTTATAATTATAAAATTAAGGAACCTATCCCCTGTATAATCAAGAATATTAAGATTTATATATGTATAATTAGAAACATTTTTATGTATTCCCATATTTATAGTATTGATTCCTTTTCTCAATATAAATAAATAATTTGTGTTGTCTCAAAAGCACACAATTTCAACACAATGTTTCTCTCTTTTTTAGAGTTTAACATGGTATATCTACAGCTTTTTTCAAAATTGCGTTGACCTAGTATCTCCAGTGGATTTCTTTTTGCAAAACCTTTCACCTAGGTCTGCATTCACTAATTTGGCGCCACATACAAGAAGTTTTGGGTTGCACCTTACCAATCTATCAACCGTCAACGCATGCCACTCATCCCCCTGTGGTCCGATCTGATCTACTATTCCCTCTCAGCTTATTTTCTTTTTCTTTCAAACTTTCAGGAAAATGAATGTCTTCCAAACACTATATCAACCTCAAGAACAAGTTTTTCCTTCTTTCCTGACCATATTGTTTTGGTTTACAAATCCCATCTCATTATCACTGTTGTTGAATCCATTCCTTTTCCTACAAAAAATTTAGAACAATGTACTTATTAAATCCACTATTCATACCTCACTCAAACTCAGTTTTTGTCTTGGGACGTGTGCATCAATTTGGAGCGAGGTTCGTTCCCTTTGTACAAATAACACATGGCATCTATATGATGTGTGCCAAGATATCTTAACACTTCTTGCCCCATGAAATTTTGGGGGTCGTATGTCTACTTTTCTTGGGCGGATTCATCTTGCCTTTCATGACTTTAATGAGCTCCACCATCTGCAGATGTGAAGAAGGAACTTGAGAACCACATTACGAACTTTATGACCTTGGACTTGTATGGCTTGTCACAAGAATATGTTGCTACCCCGTGATCAGATTTTTGGGATTGCCAATAAACCCTACTACATATTATTCGTGCTCCGATGTGTTCCTCAGAAAATAAACACGGAGACACATACTTCGTCTATACAGGAGAACAGTTCCTTTGCATCGCAGAATAATTATGGACACTCTCACAAGGTAATTCTAAAAGTTGTCCAAAATGTGAACATAGGATATAAACATTTGACAGGTGTTGGAAGTTCCATTGGAAACCCTCTCGTTCACACAATATTGCCCAAACATCTATTGTTGAGTCACTTTTTGTTCCTGCACTATTGATTGATCTATCTTCGACAACATTTAAAGAATTTATCAAATTGTGGGCAACATGCCAATCGACTGGTAACACTGCTTCAATGGCACTAGTAATTCATCTGTTTGTCTATGTCAATCTCCTCTCATTGGTCCTTGGGTCATTGACTCTAGTGCAACCAATCACATATAGTAATTGTTCTCTTGTCTCTTCCTTTACTATTGTCATCAATTTTCCTTTTATAACTGTTGCCAATGGTTCACAGACATAAGCTTGCGACATTAGTACTACCTAACCTCCCATTTCCCTTGTTGTCTCTTATCTTTATATTCACAATTCTCCATTTAATTTAATATTTATTACCTGATTGACCCAATCCCATGATACTATCTCTCTCCATCACCATTGGTATGTGCATAGATAATCCTCTAATGATGATTCATGCACAATTAGGACATCTTGGGTTGACAAAATTGCAAAAGATGGTGTTAAGTTGCAAATATTTGTCTACTGTGAATCGTGAGCTATGTCAGTTAGAAAAAATATTCATTGTTCTTTTGTTGATAGCCTTCATAAATGAGCTTCATCTTCTCTTTCGTTAGTTTACTTTGATATTTGGGATCCTTCTTGTATTGTTACCTTTATTGATGATTATTGTAGATGTCCTTGGATTTGCTTAATGAAGAATCAAAAGGAAGTGTTTGCTATATTTCAAATTTTTATAACAAAATCTAAGCACAATTTGGTGTATCCATTCATGATTTTCATGGTGTATCTAGCAATTCATGGCATCTAGTGATATCCTTCATCAAATAGCATCCTTGTATTCCTTTACAAAATGGAGTAGCTGAATGCAAAATCAAATATCTTATTAAAACTACTCGGCACTTCTTTAGTCATCTTCCCTTGTCACTTTTGGGGGAGATGTTGTCCTTATTTCCTTATTGAATGCCATCATTTGTACTCAATGATTTGGCAACCCACTCTATTTTTTTTTTCTGCATTCCCCACATGTTTTGTACATAATCTTACACTTGCTTGTGATAAACTTTCTCCCCTATCATTCAAATGTGTTTTTTTGGGATTTGACGTCTTTCTTTGAAACTACTCCATATTACACAACTATTTTATTCTAATAGCAACATATGTAGTCACTTTCCCACCATGCCAAACTTCCTTCATCACCACCAAATGACTGCCATAACTTGAGATACTTCTTTAGCACCACTTCAAGTATATCAACATACCTATTGAAATTCTAGTACGGGATCCATCTTTGTTAGTGATATAATGGAGGTCATGTATGATCCTACTTAAACTAAGACCTTTTGATTTCTCAATCAAAACTACATCATATACAAAAGCATGCAATTAGGGATAGTCTTTTGAATGTCCAAGATTAGATTAGAAAACAAAATTATGTCATCCACAAAAAATATGCAATTAGGGATTATATTTTGAATGCACCGGGCATCCAAAGCTAGATTAAAAATGTAGGGTGTTAAGGCTGAGTTTCGAAGTAATCCTATCTCCATAAGATTAGTTTTTCCTCTTGAAGTTTTCACTTTTCATCTCTTGTAGATCATACGTGTCATGCATAGCCCTAATATAAGTCATGCTAAAGTAGGTGATGTATGTGATATAGGAGATATATAGATATATAGATTAATTATATCAATAGTTTAGAAATATGATGTCTTTTATATCTTGGGATAGGGGATTGCCATATGTTGGATTAGGGTTTATTTCTTACATTAGGATTTCTTTAGTCTTAAGATTGGAGTTACTAACTAACTACTTTACTGGTTGACATCATAGCTTGGCTATGTGATTTATCGACGGGTGCTACGGTACTATTCTGGGGAAGAAGATGGTTTAGGTATGCTTTTAAATTCTTGGTTTTCATTTTTGCTTCTACTCTGTTTTAACAAAACACATACCGTTATTTATCCATTATCATTTTATGCTTTGTTTTTAGATATGAGGAAGGCTTTGTCTCGTGATGTTGAAAAGAAGTCCGTTATCCCTCTTAAACGGCCAGTGACTCCTGATGAATTAGAGTATGACTAAATGTGCTTTCATGCAGCTCTGTTGCATGAGCTTATTGTGTCTTAAAGCTAATTATATATCTGTTTGGAATTTATGCTAATTTATTTATATTTGTTTAATCATCGGAGTTAATAACCAGTTACATATTTCAAAATTGAAGTAGTGGGATGTAATCTGTTAAAAGTTAATCTTGCTCTACTAGAATTTTGACATATCTTAGAAGTAATCCCTGTTTCTACTTTGATAGTTTGTCAACTTCAAAGGAATTGATCATATATTGGAACTTGGAAGGCTTAGTAAATATAAAATTATCCTAAAAGATAATCCAGCTTGTAACACGAATAAGATTCTTAGGCCAATATGTCATCAGTCTTCGGTAGTTTTGGTTAGTGCTGCATTTACTTTTTTTTTTTTTTTTTTTTGAAATCTCGTATTATATCCTTTATGTTATAGTTACATAACACTTGCCCATGTCATTTCATTAGATTAAAACTATCAAATCAATGAGACTAATTTCATCTGTTCTTCTCTCTAGAATTTTTTGACTTCGTGGCTTTCTGGTTTTTCCATCTATACCTGCCTCAAGGGTCCTTTAGGCAGAGTCGGAATCCAATCCATATTTAGAAAGAAAATAATCTTCGACTTCTGCTTTTGCTGTTGACACTACTGGATAGTTTCACTCATACTTGGTTTGGAATAGAAATTGATCCATGACCTATACTTTATCTTTACATTATCCTTTTGGTTTTTGGTACAGAATCTCGTCATCACGTTCTTATCCCTTGGGTTATGGTCGACTAGTATATTGATTACGCATTTGCTGATAGTGGACGAAGAATATTAGAAAGACTATCGTGACATTACAATGATCAGGAAATTTCAGGACTTAAAATGCACATTTGTGGGTATATTCCAATGTAATGCCCTTGCACACACAAACCGATTGAAAAGGAATATATACTGTGAATCTATTTGAAGTCAGACTGTTTAGCCTGGCCGTTGGCAGTAGTTGCATTGGTGGGCTTACTGTTCAGGGTTTAGTGCTAGTTGTGGGTCACATACAAAACTAGATGCCTATTTGGATTAGGTGATAATTCGAAGCTTCAAGATCCATTGTCCATTGTCACAAGCGTAAAATGATTAAGCTGCCTGAAATAATTTCTTGAAGCTCTTCATATGAATGGTACAGGCAAATCTAGGACATCTTCCTTTTATGAGCTGGTGATCGGCAAGTAAATACTGGGCACCATCAATCTTTCTGATATTAACAGCAAAACGTTGGAGTTAAAAGGCAGAGATTTAGATTTTCACATGGTACAACGGAATAACATAGTCTAAAATTGTTGCATATTAGAAAAGGTGTACCCAGAAAAGACTCACTTAACCTCTTCCGTACCTTTTTTTTTCTCTAAGAAATTAATTGGCGGACCAATCAATTGCATTGCATGTACGATGAACAGTACACCTGTACTATATAAGCGACCCGGCCACTTGTTTACATTTTTAGGCCTACAAGACATGTTTTTAGTCGTTTCATTGTGCATACGGTTCTTGACAATTGACAAATAACCTGTCCAACTGTGTTATATAGATGCGCAAGGATTATATTGAATGTCAATGAACAGTGAAACTGTGCCATACTGGTGGAGTCCACTTTTACTTTGTTCGATCCACCGGACACATTTGAGTCGTTCCATCATACACAGCCTCTTGATAAATAAACAAATTGGATGAGTCATGCCTTCCAGATTTTCTCATCTTTTAAGATCAAAGTATTATTCATCCAAGAAAACCACTTTTTATTCAGATGGGAGGATGCTTTGGATGAGATAGGGATTTCCTCCTTCAAAGACATTATTGGGCTCATAATCTAGGTAGTGGTACTGTTGGAGCAGTGGTCTAAATTACATCTGAAGACAAGTTTTGTTTCACATGAGTCTTCAGTGGATCAAACAATCCATCGGTTATGTGGTCCACTAAAATTCCCCCCCTTTTCGTGTTCTTAGGTAGAAGTGTAGACATATTTTTTAACTCATCTCATGGCTTAAGAACCCAAAAGGGATTAAAAAAAACTCCAAATTTTCCTTGTGTCTGCATCCTCCTATTCAGAGATGTTGGTGGACCAAGGTACCTGAGATTGGTTAAGTAAAAGGTGCCTGATATTGCTGGACCAGCTAGTGAGAGAAGGCAACAATAGACAAAGATGGGTCAGTACCGCCTGTATGTTTCCTGCTCACACAACATCTAAACAGGCTAGAAAGGAGTTGGAGAAGAGAAGATAAATGAAAAGATGAGGTAGAAAAAAAGTGTTGGGAAAAACTAAAAAGAGAGAACAATGAAGGGTTAAACTGAGTAGTGGTGAATTGACCATTCAAAAAAAGTAGTGGTGGGCACGTGCCTTATGTCCATCGTGGGATATATTGTACCAAAACCAAAGATTGAAGAAAGTGACAGTGTGTGGGTTGAGGGGCATTACCAAAATGGGTTACACTCCAAACACTATCACTCCCCCACTTTTCCATCTAGATACTGATATGATGTCAAATCTGAGGATTCTTCTTCTTCTCTGGTTGAAACCTCCACCTCTATCTCTTTGTCTTCTTCACAATCTCTCTACAGGCAGCTGATTTTCCATGGCAAACACATGCAGGCCTCATGATGCCACCCATAAATTGCTGTGTGTGTCATGTGTGATCAAGTTGGGGATAGACTTGAACTAGGATTATGGGGACCTCACATCCATGTGTGCTCAACTATATGCTTGCCATATCAAGATACTGAGCCCACAATCTTGTCACCTTCGAGGGCATTTCACTTTAGGTGAGTGATTAGAATGGACGACCAAGTGGAGCCCCGACTTCTCTGTGTGCTACATCTTCGCATGCTTCATTGGCTTCTCTCTTTCACATCTCACTTGTGTCTTCTAAAATCTTTAACCTTTATGGGAATACCTTTTCACCTATTTTATTTTATCTTTCGCACACTCTCATGCAACAACAACTACATTACAATAACACACTGTTTAGCATTTCCACTGAATACCAATTTAAATACTCTATTCTTACCTCATATTATTGTCTTTTAATCACAGTTTCAATTGGATTAAAATAATGTTCAAATATTTTTTTTTATATAATATCACAATAGTTATAAATTTATATTCTTCTGATTTCAACGTGATAGTGATGTATCTCTCAAGTGTCAATTTGTGAAATTCGTATTATCTTGTTTCAAACACAACTCTTGTAATTTACGTCTCACGTAGTGTTAAAATAAGTCATGGCTTGAGTGTAGTAGTAGGAAAAGATAAATGTTTATTAAGTTTCCACACATTTTATTTTAATATATAAGCCACCATGGGTCCTCTCTCTCTCCGTCGTCTTTGCCCTCCCTATCCTGCAGGTAACTAGGGTTTGTCAGAGACCACAACGTGAGTTATTTTGGTGACTATGTGCTCACTGGAAGCGTTGTGGTATCTAGCCCTAGCGTGGTGAGAATTTGGTTCCCTGTATGAGTTAAAAATTGTCTCTGACGACGACACATGACGAAGAGCATACGAGGATCTTCTGCGCGCACACACATGCACCAAAAGGCTGCTGCTGGTGCACTACTCCAGACTGTATGACACACTTTACAGAATCCAAAGCTTAAAACAGTTCAATATTTCAAAAGATTGTGTCTATTGTAACTATGACCTAATTTTAAAGATTTACGACTGTTTTTTTTATCATTAGTAATATATAATATATTAGAGTAATCGGAGCGTTTTAACCTTGTACACAAAACATAAAAAGGAAAAAAATAAAATACAAGACAAATTATGTAGTAGAAAATCAAGTGAACCGACTTAAGAAATATACATACTTCTAAAATAAAAATAAAAAAACAACATTGAGCATAAATTTTTTAAATATTTTGTGTTTTTTTAGACAACTTTTGTTTGAAGTGATATTAATGTAACTTTTAAAATTTCAATAAATAATATAATTATTAGACCATGTAATTTTTAAGAGTGATCCACTTCGTATTCTAGAAAAAGATTAACAAATTCTTCACTTAATAAGACATTTACCTGCAAGCTCGGAACATCGTACATAAAACACGTTTTATTGAGTGGAATACACCACGAGCTGTGGACTCAATCCTAGAAATAAAGAAAACTTTACTTTGACTACTATTTTTCATATCTGAAATCCATTGGACCAAAAGTAAAATAAGATATCACATTCCGCATCTCTCGGATGCCAAATAGTACCTTTGCAGCAATGAATGCAACATCATGGTCAAAAAGATTTTTATTCCAATTTATTTTTCTGTCCAACCTATTAGGTTATTAAGTCATACTAATTTTAATAGTTTTAAATAAAAAGCAACTCTAAGTACTCCGAAAAAGTTCTTTTAATATGATAACTTACTAACTTGAAAAAACAAATTATCTCAACCAATTGTATAGTAAAGGGAAAACAAAAAATTATTAGATGATTTCATATCAAATAAAGTCCGTTTAAATTTTAAATACTTTTTTCATTAGTTTGTTTGCTAACTAAAATATAATATTTCATTATTAGAATGAAATAGTAAAAGCTTATGAAAAATGGTTTTCAAAAGATAACTTTCTTATATATTTTTCACTTTTTTATTGCCTTGTATGAATATTTATCTGAAATTGATTTATTAATGGTAAATTTAATCATTACCGCTTTTATAATTAAACTTTACCCATTGGAACTTTTTATTTTATAATAAATTTCACTTAAATAATTTTATTTTTCAAAATAATTAGTCAGTACAATAAATGTTGATATATTTTAGTTTTAGTACAATATATTAAAATAATAACTTTATTGTTGTTAATTGAGGTAAACTAAATATATATTTCTTCTTTAAGAATTATTTAAAATAATATTAATATCAACTAACATTAAACAAAATCACTAAGAATTTTAAATTTATATAAAAAAAAGTAAATAAAATGATACCTTGAGAGAATGATTAAAGATCAAATATTCAATTATCTCGACCGACTATTTATTTAAATTTGTTTTTGAAATATTTGAAAAAGACAAAGATGTGGGGAGACAAGAAGAGAAAGAGTGGTTCTGATGGCTTTAACACTACCCAAAGGCCAGAATTTAACATGGCTGGATTTGCGGCTACTCTACGGCGGTGGATTCGGAATTTTTTTTACTGATGTTAGCGTTGAAATAATCCATCTTCGTTATGCTTTCTATGTTTTCTTCTCCACCATCGACTCTCAGAACAAGGTGGCTATATGGGTGGAGAAGTTGACGCTTCCAAAAACATCTTCCTGTTTCGTTTTCTTAACATCACAAACCAAACAAACTACAAATAATCTTCCCTTTGCTTTCTCATACGTTGCTTTCCACATTTCCAGTTATGTCCACGAAAAACCCGGAAACATATTCATCATCAAACACAGGTTGCATTCATTACACTTCGATTATTGATAGAACTTTCTTTCATACAATTCATTCCGACATCAAACTACGCATCATTACGAACTATAACAACACATTCCAAAGTTCAATTGCAAGTGTTTGAATGTCAGATAAATTACTAATATTGAGCCTGAATTCTTAGTGGAGGAAAAATTAACAAGTTCAACAATGTATTACTAGTAATTTATTTAAGATTTTGGATGGTAAATAATATCATAATTTTACTACTATAGATTCAATTTTTTACAACGTTTTACCAAAAAAAAAATTATAACAGTTTTACATGATATTTTTTATGCTTAATTACCACTATAATAAAATAAAATCTTTTAATAATAATTAATTTTAATAATAAAAAATAATTATTCGTGACCAAATTAGTTACTAACATATAAACAAGAAATTATTGATAATTAAAATAATTTAAAAAATTATAGTTGATCTATAAATTGATAATTAAATAATTTTAAAAAATTATAGTTGGTCTACAAATTGGTAACTAAAATAGTTTCTATTATATATTATTCTCTAAATTAATTTTCGATTAAAAAATTAGTATCTAAATATAATATACTTTGTAATGTACACTTTTGGTTCTCTAATTTGTTTGTTTGAAAAATTAAAAAAATTCATAATTCTTACTTGGTGCAACCAAGTAATCTAATTTTCAAACAAATTATTAAGCCTTTTTTTTATGATGGCTGTATATATATCACAAATGCAAACAATAGTCAATTAGAAAATTGTCATAATAAATCTAACTATAATTTGTTATGTAGATTTATTAATTACACACTACAATATTTTGTAGTTTAGACCATATTAAATTAGACAACGGTTAAATAAATATAGCCTAAACATATAATAAACAATATTTTTATAGATGTATAAATATCATGAAAGTCATGATTATATAACTGTTACTTTAAACTATGTGGATAAAATCAGAAAAAATATGGTCTAAAAATATAGGTGAAATCTAAAATCAACTTAAAAAATTGTTGTCTATTGTAAGAATTTTAAGTAACGGTTTTAAAAGTATTATCGTACTAAAAACCATTATTTATTACTTATAGCTACACTCCACGTCTAAAATATTATGATCTAATCTTTAGACCACGATTTTTATAATTTAGATTACAATTTTATACCGTTGTCTAAAGTGATTTTGTTGCAGTAACAAATGCATTGGTATCCTTTTAATCAAAATTTTGAATCTTGATTAATGCTATAATTATATTAAAATAAATAAAAGCGATGAGAAAGAAATTAGGAAAAAGAGGAAGAGGACAAAAGGGTGTGTGGTGAAGAAGATGGGAAGTGGGACAAGATGAGGATGGAGATACCTTCATCGGAGAGGATGGGTTCCTGCCCACTGCCCTCTTCTCTTCTTTAACCTTTTTCACAAATTAAATAATTCTCTCTCAATTTTAGAGGCTCACATTTAACACAATAAATAATTATGATTCTTTATTGGCTATAAAAACTTTTAAGTCAAGAGAAACATGGCCACATATATATTTTAAACAATTTCCCGTGTAATATTAAGAGTTATCAAAATAAAAAAAGTGATATTTAAAAAAAAAACATTTTTAAATAATTTTTATCATTCACAACATATATTTGTTAGAAAAACATTTTACCCTTAATTTATTATTAGTATTAGTATTATTAATATTACTATTGTAAGTTAAGTTAAAAGATGATAAATTTCAGCAAGGACTAATTGTTATAAATAAATTTTAACTTATCATTTCATTAATGCGTGACAAATATTAATATTAGTACGGTAAGCAAATTTAATACCAATTTCAATTATTGAATTACTAATCTTACTCCAATCATTTTGAAAATTTGAATAGAATAAAATCTTCCAAAAGCTTTTCAATTTTTTATCATTATAGGCAACATCAATAGTATATTTTATGTATAATGTGAAACAACACATTATTTATTTATAACTTTTTGAAGAGATACGTAAGAAGGAGAGACACCACCAATTAGACATTAGTCTAACTTAAATAGGAGATTGATATTATTTTTCGTAAAAAAAATATTAAAGTTAATGAGTTTGCAACTCTTTTTATTTTGATATTCAATTTTTTCATTCTTATACTATGATATTTAGATTCACATTTCTAATAATTGATTTCTTAAATATAAGTCTCTTTCAATTATTTATCTTCAATGTGAATTTTTCATATTAATAATCTTTTCAAGCTAGAAAATGAGTTTCATTTTATCTTCAATAAAAACCTTTAAAAAGGTAAGTTTATGAGTTTGCTTCATGCTAGAATTTCTCATTTTTCATACATAAAAATTTGCTTATTTTTATGTATACAACTTCTATCAATAGGAGATTAATAGTGACTTTCGTTTCGTTGGATTGAGCACTTATTACTAGATTATGATTCAATTCACGAAACAATTGATAATCATTAAAAAGTCATAATATAAATGAGATATGAACTCAACCACATATAAAATTGACATCATTATTAATATAAAATATTAAAACTATAAATTTATGATCTTATTTTTATATGATGATATACTTTTTATTTTTACCGGATATGTGACTTAAAACCATAATTGAATTCCCAAAAACTTTTTAATTTATATTCTACAGTGATTTAGAAAAGTAGTAAAGACCAATATTATAAAGAATTTGTGATATAGGGTCACATGTTATGTTATCTGTCATAAAAAAATGAAAATGAGACCCGAATCATAACTAAAAAATAAAAATAAAGACTTTTTTGGTTACAGAGTCTTTCTCTTTGTTCTATTTTTTATCTATTTTAAAATTTAGGTTTGGAAGTTTGTTGTGGTTGGGGCATTTGGTTGAATTATTACATGGACACATTCCTGTTACCAGGCAATAATAAATGGGTGATGTGTGAGCATACATTCCTTCGCCTTATTCACTCATCTTCTCCAGTATTATGACATGTTGACATTTCATATTTCATTTTAGTGGTGGAAGATAACGCTATTTCTCAAATGATATTTGAGAATATATATATATATATATATATATATATATATATATATATATTTTTTAACCATGAATGTGTTCACTTTTTTATATAATTAAAAATAATAAAATTATTATTTTTATATTACTATTATTATAATTAGAAAATTGAATATAAATAATTATAATTATTTTATTTTAAATATTTTATAAGTGGTTTTATAATTAAAAATGATTAAAATTTTAAAATTATCTTAGAAAAATTAATTAAATTTAGATAAAAATTTAATTTAAAAAATAAAATTGAAAAACAAATGTAAACATAAAAAAAAAAAAAAAAATAAAAAAAAAAAAAAAAAAAAAAATCCCTTTGAATATATAAAAAGAATCTTCTTGGTATATTGATATATAGGTATACATTTCTTATTATCACTAAAGCAAAAAGGAAAACATAAAATTATGGAAAACTAGTCTCATAATTGATGAATGGATGTTTTCAACTATAAAACGAGTAAAAAAAAAGTCAAAATAATCAATTATATCACACAAATGATTGATCATGTTTAATTTTCTCCATTTTAGTGATTGAAGTCACTGATGTATGTTTCATTAGTAACCAATTTTAGTGATCAAAAGTTATTAATGACTATAGTGATTAATTTAGATATCAATTTAAAAAATGAAAAATTATTGGTTATTAAAATAATCATTATTATAAATAAAAAATTATAATTGGTCACTAAATAGGTCATTAATTGATTTGAGACCAATCTAGAAATTAAGTCATTTTGGTAGCAAAAATTTAGGTAGTTAAGTTTTAGTGATCAATTTTCTTTGGTAGTCAAAATCATAGTAACTAATTTTAAAGACCAATTTAGTAACCAATTATAATTTTTTATTCATAATAGTGACTATTTTATTAATCAATAATTTTTTATTTTATAAAATGATATCTAAATTGGTCACTATAATGACTAACAATGTTTAATCATTAAAATTGGTTATTGAGTTTAATATCTCTACCTTTTCTCTACCTTTCCTTTACATTTAATAAGAGGAAGAAAAAAACCTATACAGGGGATATCCACCGTAAAATATATTATATCTTCTTGTTAGTATTTTTTTATTTAAATATTTTTAGAACTAAGTTTCTGAAATAAAATTATTAAAGAGGAAAAACATTAACAATTTGAATAATTATTTATAGTTTAATTTTATAGGTTTATGTAATTTAAATGATTTAAAAAAAAACTAAATTTATTTAAATTTTAATTCTGTAATGCAATTTCATTCGAATTTATTTATTTATTTTTAAATAATTTTATTTATTATGGTTCAAGTGAATACTCAAACTACTACCAGCAGACAGATTCTTTTAGATAATACAATATTCTAGATTTAAAAATTAAATTAAATATATTTGATTTATTTAAAAAAAAATATTATTTGAAATAGAGAAATGACGAAAAATGTGTAATTTGGGTTCAGATGAATTTTGGTGGTAGATATTTTTGTGTGATAGGAACCACAATTGATGAGAATTAGAAAGACCAAGGCACCAAAGTTTCTCACACCTCCTTTGTCTGCCATTGTTATTATTGCCTACTTTTATATCAAGATATCATACGACAAACACCCTTAAACAACACCTTAACGTGCTTCACTCTATCATATTCCACTTCCTATATCTCTGCAACCCTTCTTTTTATTTTCTTCAAATTCAATTCAATTTTTCATATTGCTTAATACATTTTTTTCCGATCACATATATATAAGATTAAATTATTTCTTTTATTAATATCATTCACATTGTTACACCATAGATTACGTACATTATGCTCTACAATAATCATTTTTATTGTTAAGCGAGGGCTTGCAGGATGACATGTATCTCACTCAGCTCTACTACACCATCTTCTTCGTCAAAGTTGATATAATTTTCATATCTTACGAATTTATTTTTTTTGTTATTTTCTACTATTTGAAATTAATAATTATGGTCTACCTTTATCTATAAAGATATTGTCGCCACGGCACTCAACATAATGGTTCAAGAGTATTTTCCGATTCCTAACAGAGGTACGATCTTACAAACAATAAAGAAAACTAATATCAATATAAATAAAATCAAACTTCTCACATAAATTAAATCTTCTTCAACTTCTTTCTAATGTTCAATGGCAGAACTTGGACAAAAAATTTAGGAGTGCCAATTTAGATTTTTTTATATATAATTTATTAATTAATTTTTTTTTTTACTTAAATCATTTTCATACCACAATTCACACTTTTCAATTTTTAATTTTCTTAATTGATTGAATTCATGCAAAATAGATATTCTAATTTCTATTCCAATTAAAGATTATTCAACTAATTCAGTGTATGCAAGGAAAAACATAAAATCCCAACATTTTATAATGTAAGGTTATATTAATTTGAGAAAAATATAATTAGGATTAATACCAATTTCATAAAAAAAATCCCTTAAATCAAGCTAGTTTTCATACTAATTTAGGGAAAACTTAATTTAGAAAAAATATAGTAATGGGAGAGTCATAAATCTAACGTACATAAATCATACTAGAATACTGATTTAGGAGATCTTATGTGTATGAGTTCTTCGATCTCTCTGTTCTCTAATCTTCATTTCTCAATCTGTCTTCCTTTCTACTTTTACACTTTATTAATGGTTTGTTGTAAAAAAACTTTATGATCAAATACAAAACCTTAATTCTTTATTAACCAAGGTCCATGCAATTAATTTTTATTTTATTTTTAAAAAATATATAAATAATGTATATATATATATATAACTTAATCAAAATAATATAATAACATATAAATATAAATTTTAAAATTATATAAATATATAAAAATTAAAATTAAAAACCTTGAGGGAGCCATGGTCCTTGGTCATATGCATGGTCCGCCATTGTAGGTGCTTACAAAATTAATATTAAGGTATTTGAATATTTTGAAAGATCTTAACAATAAGTTAATAATAGAGAAATTCTAAGTTAATATAAGGTGTTGTTTTGGTTCTCTTTTAAGAGAAGTAAATGAAAAATTTTGATGTCTTTCCACGTGAATCTAATGAAAATATGTCATATAACATTATTTTAGTTGACGGTCAAATCTCATTTAGTTATAGAAGGTGAAGAGACTGTATACTATCGTCTTTCGTCACCACCTTATAACTACACTGTGTGACTCGTCATTCAACCCACTGACCACCCAATCCTTATCTAAAATGACTTTCAATCTTTCTCGGTTGTCTTTCAATACTCTTGAATGGTAGGTCACACAGTATAGTTGCAACATGATGATAAAGGTGGGTGGTGACGCCTAGTCTCTTTATCTCTTATGACTAAATATGATTTAATTCTAAACTAAAATAATGTAACATTTAAAAAATCACAAAAGCTAATATAAACTAAAAATATATCAACAATTGTTAGTTACATTAGTTTTCGCCCCTCAAAAACAAATATATATGTCATCTTTAACATTTTTGTTTTTCATTACGTATTGTTTATTTTAGTTTTAATATACCCTATACATTAATTTTTATATTTAATTAAAAGTGTGCGCATTTCACTAGTTAATTAAGAAATATAATATTAGTTGACAAAAATAGTTGATAAATTTCTTGAATGATGCAAAGTTCTGGTTTGTCCATAATATATAAGAAACAAATTTATTAGCATCAAGTTTGATAAAAATTTACATGTGGCTTCTTTGATCCACGTTGTTTCATTCTTATAATAAACAAGAAAACAGGAGAAGGTGCGAGTTATTATTGACATCAACAAAGTATTTTTTATTGTTTTGTTTAGTGTTACTATAAAGAGTTATTTTAGCCCATTAGCCTAAAAGTTAATTTTCCCTATTTTAAATAGTGATGACTTCTTCTTTAATAGTTGAAATAGATCCATTAATATATATATATATATATATATATATATATATATATATATATATATATATATATATATATATATATATATATATATATATATA
>Ga0214543_1000705_pt1 | contig 58869 bp, 69 predicted proteins | sample CNSS2metaG_FD_160094 | JGI IMG/M metagenome (GOLD analysis project Ga0214543, IMG submission 160094) | Root nodule microbial communities from cowpea collected in UCLA plant growth center, Los Angeles, California, USA - CNSS2 | ecosystem: Host-associated > Plants > Roots > Nodule | place: USA...
GATCGGGAGATGCTGTGCCATGAGCGGGTAGGTTCATGGATGGTGTTTGACATGTGATGATATGAACGGGGAGGTTCATATCTAGTTACTCTCACGTGGGGATACGAGCGAGGTAGGTTCGTATGTTCCGTGCTCACAATGAGAGATGCCACGTGCGGGGAGGTACGGGGGCTGGTGGATCACATGTGTTGGACTACGGGAGGGTAGGTCCGTAGAGCAGGACTACGAGCGGGGAGGTTCGTAGAGGCAGGACCACGAGCAGACAGGTTCGTGTGAGCATCATATTCCCGAGTCCAAGGCTAACCAATTGTATGATTTGAAGACTGATAAGTCTTGGGGCTAAGGTCTTGGCCAAGAATTACATATATAATGAATAAGATGGGTATACGATTTATCTTGTGTTTTATATGTTTGTTATTTTATTTTCTCAGCTCACCCTTTCTGTTTGTGTGTGGCGATGATCGTGTAATTCGTTACATGGGAGCAGATGTTGATACAGGTGGTGTTGAGGATGCTCAGATGGCGGAGTGAGGGCTAGCATGAGATTAGAGCTAGGGTTTTGCTAATTTGTAATTTATGTTTTAGATACAAATTTTGGAAACTTGTAACCTTTTATGGATTTAGTTATGAGTTTTGGCACACTATTTTAATGAGTTTAAATTTTTCCCGCGTTGGGATTTTTATCGAGATGACTATTAATGTAATTATTTCTTTTAGTATTTATTTTTAAGTAATATTCCCTAGGGATGTTACATGCCCCACTAGCCGACCCCACCCCGAGTAGTGTCGCCCTCACCTTCTTCACATCCTTCCCCTTGCCGGCTCGAGGCGGCAACTCGGCCTTCCTCTTCGTTCCGCCATGCACGTGTACCTCGACCATCGATTCCTGCAGGTTGGGAACATCAGTCTTCCCAGCTGCCTTTGCTTTAGCAGCCATTTCTTTCCTTAACGACTGGAAGAGCGCCAAATTCTTCTTCAGTGATTGCGCCATGTGCCCTACAATAACATTTTAAACCCCGGTTAAAACAACTTAGAATAATTAACAAAATTTAAGTAACAAACAAATACCTTCAATATCAATAATCGGGTGCACCGAATTATAAACTCTAACTAGGCCCTTAGTGGGCAACTTATCAACAAACTTCATCAAGGTCTCCACCACCTCCTCATCCCCTGCCGACAACTCGTCGGTACCCATATCCTTATACCGAGAGGGGGTCCCCGTCTAGCTGAACGGGAACTTCGTACTCCCATCAGCGTTCAAGAAATAAGGCTTGTCCTCTTCCTTCACCACAACTTTGAAGTATCCGTCCTTAAAATGCTTGAAGGACTGGGAAAATGCGTCCAATCTGCTGATGCTGGGACGACTTATCAGAGATAGCCAAGTGGTCGGTTGGCGAGGCCTAGTATAATAGAAGTACAGAAATGCGTAAGGAGAAGGCTACAAATATAGGGATTGACACAAAATACGGAAGGCTTGCATGTAAGCCCAACTGTTTGGGTGTAGCTGCATAAGTGCAACATTCAGCGCGCGCAACACACCCATGGTGAAATCGTCCAGCGGCAATCGCTTATGTAGCTGAGAAAAGTGGCACATGTACATATAGAAGAACTTCTCGGTTCCCCCTTCTTGCCCGTGACACACATGGTCGACGGTGTTCACCCTCTCCAGGGAAACAATACCCCCGCTTACACCTTTTATGATAACAGGTGTACAATTCAGCCAAGAGTTCAACAAGCGAGACCACCGAAATAAGGATGATTGATTACGAACGTCGGCAGCCACCCACCCATAACCGCCCTTGGCTAGCCAGTTACTCTCCGCCAACTCCTCTGGGGGATCTTCTCGGACCTCCCTCACCGTTTCCACAGGGATTCCGCCCACCATACCCCCAGAACTGGTGCTCTCCTCTTCAACGTGTCTACCTCTACTCCTCCCAGACTCTATACTCTCACTACTAGACGTAGACAATGACACACTATCACTACTATACATACCTTTTCTCTTTTTTCTGGAAAGATGTTGGCTGGAATTGGAAACTAGTCGGACAAGAAAACGCACACAAGATCTCTGACTGGAAATTCTCGCAAATGAACCAATAAACCCTTACTCGTTTTAAAATCCACATTTATAGGCCAGAATCCCAAACGGAAAAAACCCCTTCCCGCCAAAATAACAACCCATACCAATCGACACAATCATTCCAAAGGACATAAGTCTTAAAAACGAGGGCACAAAAACCCCTTTGATTTGACCCCTGACATCCCTTCACCTGCAATCAACCCTTTCTCGCCTTTAGCCCTAACACTGTTCATCACACTTAAAGGTTGGGGGACTGGTGTACCACACCTAGCCGGCCCCGCTAACTTATCAACACATGTCACCCTTGACCGACACCTATATCGGCCAAGGCTGGGGGAACACCATGGGGTGCCATGTGATGTGAGCTTTAGCAATCCACATTATCTACATCATGCGGCTTTACATAGAAACAATAGAAAACGATTAGCACCAAAAATCCTACAACCCAGTTTCTAGTTTTGTGTCATTGTTCTTGTGAGAAACCGGATTGCTATTTGAGAAATTATAATAATATACCCTTCTTTTAATACTACTTCTTTTTTATTACATCAACTTAGCTGAAATATATTGCAAACTTTCACTGATGCTTTTCGGTTAAATTTGTTAAATTTGGGATAATTTTATTCAGTTCATTATATTTACAATTTATCTTTTTAATTCAGTAATTTTTTGAAGTTCTGCCACTAGTTTTGGTCATCTACCTAAATGTTAATTACCAGATTAAAAACTGTTAGGTTTTTAAAGAGGGGGTATCACTAGGGAGATACAACACCAATGAGATCTGAGCCTAACCATATAAGACACTAACACCACTCTCAACCCAAAACCTTAAGGCAATGGGTTTATGGGCCTTGATCCTTATATGGTGCTCTACTTTCTCATTTCTGGTCAATGTGGGACTTAGACTCACACTTGGATTCCTAACAATCTCCCCCTCAAGGGTGAGTCCCTTCAACCACATTGGTACACTCCCCCTCCAGCGGAAGCTGTCCAACCACGAGTACTCCTTTTCTGCCCTTTTCTGTACCGTCGTTCTTCTTAACGGGACACGCTTACCTGACCCACATTGTCAGGAAGACTTTCGATACTAGGACCATACTGGTACTGCACTCGTCTGAGCCGGTATTAACCATCGGCTCTAATACCACTTGTCAGGTTTTTAAGGAGGGGGTATCATTGGGGAGATACAACACCAATGAGATCGGAGCCTAACCATATAAGACACTGACACCACTATCAACCCAAATCCTTAAGGCAATGGGTTTATGGACCTTGATCCTTACATGGTGCTCTACTTTCTCATTTCTGGTCAATGTGGGACTTAGACTCACACTTGGATTCCTAACAAAAACTTTCTCAGAGAAATAAAATGGAATGTTTAAACATAAAAATATGAAATTAATGAAAGTAATTGTCATCTAAACTATTTATAATCCATTAGTTATGTAAGTTTAATCTTTAACTCTATTTCAGACAAGACAAAGGCCTTTTTTTTTTTCAAACTATATATATACACTATAACAATCGATTTTAAAAGGCTAAATAGTCTTATTTCATAATTTAAGAAACAAAAACCATATGTTCTTAGAAAACTAAAATATATATTTAAATTTAAGGAAAAATTACAATTTTTTTAAAATCATATTTATTGTTAACATGTATGTAATTTTGTTACTTTCAAATAATAATTAAGATATGTTAGTCAACACTGATCTTAATTTTTTAAAAGGTTGTAGAAGAGATAAGAGTGTATCACTCCCCAGCATAAAGTCGAATTGGCTTATCATAATCAGTTCCAATAAGAAAATAGAGATAACTATTAAAAGTGATAGCATGATTTTCGATAAGTTTTTATTTTGTTTTCATCGGTTCAAAAACTCCTCTAATCGAATATCTAAAGGAAGTGATTAGTAGGTATTGTTTTAAGCTTTTCGAGAATTTTGAGTATGGAATATTAGTTTTTCATGTTTACATAGTTTTTTTTTTTAAAAAAAACATCCATACAAAGTAACATTCTCAAGAAGGCTTAAATATACATTTGATCCCTATTTTTGTTGTTTTTATTCAATTTCGTCTCTATTTTCGTCTTGTGTTCAATTAGGTCCTCATTTTCGTCAAATTTTGGTCAATTTGGTCCTTTTCACTAACGGTGTTTAAATAGTTAACGTTTTTGAACAGTACATGCCACGTGTCAGCTCCTAATTTTTTTTTTTTTAATTTTTAAAATTTTTTTAATTTAAAAAAAATTGTCCACGTGTCAAGTCACAATTGTGCCACGTATCAATTTGTGGTAGTATTATTATTTTTCGTTTAATTTAGTTCCTATATTCGTTATTTTTGTTCAATTTAGTCCTAATTTTTGTTAAAATAAATCAATTTTGTCCCTTTCAAATTAACACTAAATTTAATATTTTTATACAAATTATATTAATATTTTTTCTAAAATTGATATTTGAATTTATTATTTTTTAAATTCAATTATAAATTATTAAATTTAATTATAAATGGAATAAAAACAACAAAACTAGGAACCAAATGTATATTTAAGCCTTCTCAAGAACTTGTTCCCTACATTTATCAACATATATTGCTATGACAGACATATACTAACTTTTGAAGAAGTTAGAATTTATATATTTTGTCTAATAATATTTTCATTAATTTTATTTCTTTGTTTATCTATTTTTTTTTTCAGTGTAATAGTTAAGAGTCAACTATTAATGTCTCCATATATTAAAATTCATTTAAAAACTAACTTCTCCAAATGAGTATTCTTTTATATTCAAACAAATTTTATCATTTCCACATATTTAAAAAATTGATTATCTATCAGTTTAATTAAAAACGTTGGTATTTATTTATGAATTTAGCTCTTATCGTAGGAAATCATCCGTGAGTTGTCTCACTTATTGATGAGGAATATATACAAAATATCATAGATAATTTCGGTTGCCATTACAATGACTAGCTATGATTTTGGCTAATCTTTAGGTAATTGATACTATAGAATATTCTCAAAATAATAATTTATTAGACACAATAATATCTATCACACCCCCTCTGTCGAAGCGGGAGGTTGACGAATGCTTAGACTGTTCCAAAAATCATTAAAAAGTATGCACAAAAGGCCTTTGGTAAAAATATCAGCAATTTGATAGCAGAACGGAACATGAAGAACACAGATTTCTCCACTAGCAACTTTTTCTCATACAAAAAGGATGTCCATTTTAATGTGTTTTATTCATTGATATTGTACAGGATTACCAGATATATAAATGGCACACACATTGTCACAGTACACTATTGTAGCTTTTTGAATTGGGCAATGAAGCTCAAGAAGAAGGTTTCAAATCCAACAAGATTCTGAAACAACATTAGCTACTCCTTTATATTTGGCCTTAACTCTACAACGAGATAATGTAGGTTGTCGTTTGGATGACCAAGAAATCAAGTTATCTCTGAGGAAAACTCAATATCTAGAGGAAGATCGTCTAGTATCTGGACATCCACCCCAACCTGCATCTGGTAAGAGAGGAGCTTGTTAATATTGGATTTGTACAAATGCAAGCCAAAATCAATAGTACCCTGTATGTATCGTAAAATACACTTGAGAGCATGCATGTGCTCTTCCTTGGGATCATGCATATAAAGGTATACTTGTTGCACCGCATAAGAAATGTCAGGCCTCGTAAAAGTAAGATATTGTAATGCTCCAACAAGCCTTCTATACTTAGTAGGATCCTCACATGGAAGGTCATTACACGCACCAAGTTTAGGCTTCGTGTCAACTGGTGTGGGACAAGGTTTGCAATTAATCATCCTTGCTCCGTCAAGAATGTCTTCTGCATACTTTTTTTGTGAGAGAAACATATTGGTTGTGGTACGGGTAACAGCAATCCCCAAAAAATAACTAAGTGGACCAAGATCCTTCATAGCAAACTCTGCACTCAGGAATGACATAATGTACCTTCTAAGAGAATTAGAGGAAACCACTAGAATATATGAAATATCGGATTCCTTATTCTATATGAATAAAGAGTGATCAAATTTACAATGTTGGAATCCAAGTATGGCCATGTAATCTGCAAACCGTTGATACCAAGCACGAGGGGCTTACTTTAGGACATAAATTGACTTCTTTAATAAGCAAACATAATCAAGATGAGATGAATCCTTAAAACCCTTGGGTTGATGAATATAGACGATTTCATTGAGATTACCATGTAGAAACACATTTTTGAGGTCCACCTGATGAATGTGCCATGATTTGGACAAAGCAATGGTTAAAATTGTTCGAATTATCGCTGGTTTCATTATTGGACTGAACGTTTCATCACAATCTATGCCTTTTTGTTGTGACTTGCCATCACCTACAAGGCGAGCTTTATGCCTCTCAAAAAAATCGTCAAAATTATGTTTATGTTTACAAATCCACATAGACCGAATTATATTGACATTAAGGGGATGTGACACCAACTCCCATGTCTTGTTTTGAATTAGAGCATTATATTCATCAGTCATGGCATTTTTCCATTTTAAGTCATGAAGAGCACTCACCAGATTCTTAGGTAAAGGTGAAATAGAAGTGGTGGTTGAAGCACTCAAATTATGTGAATATTTTATGTTTGGTTTAACCATGCCCCGTTGACTACGAGTGGTCATGGGATGGGACCTATGATTTGTAAGCTGGTTGGTTGAGGTTTGAGAAGGGGGAAGGTTAATTGGTGGGGTTGAGAGGGGATTGTTGTTAGGGGATGGTGGTGAGTGAGAAGAAAGTGAAGTCTGAGGGCTTAGGCCTGTATGTGATAAAGGTTGTGGAAGATGAAGTGTAGGTCATGTTAGTTGATTTTGTGGTACACAAGTACGTAGGTGATGGATTAAGGGTGGAAAGGGGTCATCACTTAAATGGTTATACTCACTTGGAGATGTGTCATGGATTTTTTAGAAAGGAAATTGTGTCACAAAAAATTACATGACAGGAAATAATTATCTGTCTAGTCGAAAGATCATAGCATTTGTACCCTCGATGATTTGATGGGTACCCTTGAAAAACACACGGGGTGGATCTGGCTTGCAACATATTATTGGTAGTGTTTCGAAATAGTGGGTAGCAAAGACAACCAAAGACACGAAGATGGGAAAATTATGGAATTCTACAATAGAGAACTTGCATCGGAGAACGATATCCTAAAACTTTGGTAGGGAGAATGTTTAGTAGATAAGTGACCATTTGAAGAGCATGGTCCCAAAAAGAAAGTGGCATGGATGAGTGGGCTAATAGGGTGCGAACAATATTGTTAATGGATTTAATATGCCTTTCTGCTTTGCCATTTTGAGGAGAAATGTAAGGGCAAGAGAACTTAAATTGCAATCCACTATGTTGACAAAATTGTTTAATGTCTCTTTCAAATTGGGTTTTAATTTGATTGTGATTTTCTAGAAATGGGAAAAGTTCACAAAAATTTGCTAAAGTCATTAAGAAATAAGACGTAATATCAATGGCCGAATGAGCTATATATTGGTGTTCCAAATATCACTATGGATAATATCAAAGGGAAATTCAGTAAAAGACCAAGAAGCTCTAAATGGCAATTTCACATGTTTAACAAGAGGACAAGAAGTGAAAAAAACATTATTGTATTTATTACAATTTATAAAATTTTGATGACAAAGAGAGTTTAAAATAGTAGCTTCGGGATGGCCTAAATGATTGTGCCACAAGGTGGAAGACATAGCTGGAAAGGTTAAAGTAAAAGTTGGCGAAGAGATTCTTTGATATTTGGGATGGATGGGGTAGAGATCACCAAAGCTATTACACCTCATTAGATGGTTCCCCGTGTGCAAGTTCTTCACCGAAAACCCAAAAGGATCAAACTCAAAAGAAACTAAGTTGTCAGTGGTAAATTTACGAACAAAGATGATGTTTTTAATTAATTTTGGTGCATGTAACACATTGTTTAGTTGTAAAGGAGGATGAGGTGGAGATAGTGAAGTGCTTCCATGACCACAAATAGGAATCAAATAACCATTACCAATAACAATATTGTTATCTTTGCTTAAATCAAAATAAGATAAGAGTGTACCTTGATTTGTTGTCATATGAGATGTAGCACCTATGTCCATATACCAATTTTCATCTGGTTGGGAGATTGCAAGAGTATGCATGGCCCATTAATGTCTGTAGGTGTGTACCCCATAGTAGATGGTGTGGATGATGTGTGGCAAGATTGTTGTGATAGTTGAGGTCCAATAACCTCATCTTAACGAGGAGGTGTAGGTTGCCATGAGGCTGCAAGATAAGGACAAAAAGGTTGGACCTACCCAGTCCAAGGATTTAGGAAGGGATGTTGATATGGTGGGTAACCCTGAGACTGGTGGTATTGTGGTTGTTGATATGGTGCACCATTTCTTTCAATGTTGGCACCCCCACCGTTGCCATGTCTGTCTCTACCACCACGGCTGTTGTTGCCTTTGCTTCTGTTGGGTTACTTACCTCGATTGTAGTTATGACGACCTTGTAGAGGAATTGGGGCCTTCATTCATGATTAAGAATCCAGAGGAACAAGATTCACAAGTTGCTCGCTCCTTAATCGTGGTCTCTTCCAGCTTCAATCAAGAACATGTTGTAGCAAAATTGGGCAAGTCATCCTTTTGCTACATAATCGTGACAAAACCAACATATGCTTTGGGTAAGCCAACAAGCAAACAGAGCACTAGACGTTAATCTAAAACAAGAGCCCCAACATTGGCTAATTGGTGCGCGAAAGATTTGAGGCGGTTGCAATATGCGGAGATTGTGAAAAAATCCGCTAAGTTCGTATTCGTGAACTAAGTTTCAAGATATACTGCCCTAGAGTTTTTGTTATCTTGAAACAAGTCAGTGACATGTTGCCAAGCGTTGGCAACAGAATCATTAGCCACAAGGATCGATGTGAGGATATTAGGAGATATTGTGGCATATATCCATTGGAGAACAACAACATCAAGGCGATTCCATAGAGGTAGATTAGCGGCCTTGGTTGTTTGGTACGTTGTTATGGTAGCAGATTCCGTAGGAGGGATGATATGTTTAAGTACGAAATGAACTTTAGCTTGAACTTTAAATAAGGTTGCCCATGAGTGATATTGGCTGGTTTCCATGTCCAAAGTGATTGGAATGTGATGTTTGATGTTGGTGACGACTAGAGTAGAATGAAATTTGGTGTTTTCAGCCATGGGCAACTATGGAAGAAAGGGAAAAAAAAGAAAAAAATGACTAGGTTTTCTAAAAGGGAGGAAGGAACCTAATCTTCTGATACTATGTAGGAAATCATCTATGAGTTGTCTCTCCTATTGATGAGGAATATATACAAAATATCATAGATAATTTTGATTGCCATTACAAATGAGTAACTACAATTTTGGCTAATATTTAGGCAATTGATACTACAGAATATTCTCAAAATAATAACAATTTGTTGGATACAATAATATCTATCACTTACTACTATGCTTTTGTATTTTATATTCTTCTGATACCACAATATTGGTTTTCATACTCTTATGAGCATCCGAAATAGTTTGTGAGATTTTTGAGTGAGAAAAGTTTATTTTTACCTCATCGTGAGACCTTGTGCTACCTCCATGATAAAGTTTGTACCTATTAATGAAAAAATTTGCAAAAGTGTAACGATACAAAAATGTGGGCAACAAGTGTAGTAGAAAATGATGGTAAAAAATGTCAAGCAAGTCAAGACTTACACTGATTTAATTAAAAAAGAAAAGAAAAATAAGGTATTTTTTTAATGATTATTCAATATTTCAATTCTACTAATCAAATAATTTATTAGATATAATCAAATGTTATGGATATACCGATGATGGAAGAATTACAAATATGAAAACAAGGAAAGATTTCTTTTATGAGAAAATACTCAAAAGAAAAGTATAATAAAGATAGAAGCTAAAGATTATGTTGAAGATTATATCTATGTTGCAACGATCATGTACATTAAATATTGATTGATGAGAAGACCCACAAAAGAAAAGAAAGAGTAAATCAAAGAATGATAACACAACTTTCTTATGCCTTAGAAAAACAAAATCAAGAAAATTGATACGAGAATATATTAAAGAAAAGCCTCAACGATCATATCCTAAGAATTCCTATAAATAGAGGTACAAAATTATGAAGAAAGACATACAAGATATGATACAATAGAATATCATAAACAAAAACAACGAGAAATATACAAGATATATCAATGAATCTACACAATAAGTGGTATCAAAATATAAAAGAAAAAAGAGATAGAGACATCGAGTGCATAAAGTCAAATCCAGAAAAATTCTTGTGTGAAACATATTGGATTGTGACCTTCACCATTGTAATATTTTTCACTTTGTGAAGTATATCATGTGAGTTTTTATTGTACTCTCTTGCTTTCAGAGTGTTTCTCTTTATTCCACTAAGAGATCTTAATCTGGGGGAAGACTAACAAAGTTGTACTTAAAGAGGTTTCTACTTGTGATACCTAGAGAGGTTGATACTCGTGGTACCTAGAGAGGTTGATACTCATATTGTAATCAAATTGAGATATTTGGTTAGTGAAACTTCTTAAGCTTGGTGCTTAACAAACTAGAGGTAGCCCTTACATTAAGGGTGAATCAGTACAAATTTTGTGTGTGCTTTATGTCTTGTAAACTTTTATTTAATTGTTCTATATTTGTACAAAAATGTTTAAATTATCTACAGGCTCTATTCAACCCCCTTCTAGAACCATTTTGCACCAATAGTTGTTTCTCCACATGGAAGAAGATTGATGAAACATTTCTAGAATTTGATGCGTAGTAAAAAACTCAAGAGTTGGACTTACTACCGATGATATGAATCCTTATGGGAACTTAAGTAATAAACATAGTTCATGGTCAGTTTTGTTGATGATTTATAATTTTCCTCATTCATTGTGCATTGTCTATGATGGTTTCGAGACCTAGACAACCAAAAAATGACATTGATGTGTACCTGAAGCCCTTAATTGATGATTTGAAACTGTTGTGCAAAATAGTTGTTGATGTCTTTGATTCATTCAAGAAAATTCTGTTTATCTACAATGTTATTTTACACAATAAGTGATTTTCTAGCATATGGTAACTTGGGTGGTTATAATGTTAGAGGTAATTTTCCGTGTCCCATATGTGAAGAAAACATGAGTTATATTCAATTGAAGCATGGGAAAGGACCATGTACACTATGTATTAAAAGTTATTTCCTCGTAGTCATCCTTACTGTAGAATGAGGAAGGCATGAGGCAAAGGTGCGTCGAGACCCCACAATGGTGAAGAAGTATATGATTGAGTGAAAAATATTAACACTATGTTCAAAAAAAATCAAAAGAAGACCATTGAGAATAATACTTGGAAGAAACAATCAATATTCTATAATCTTTCATATTGATGTAAACTTGATGTAAGACATTATATAAATGTGATGCATGTTGAAAAAAAAAATTATGATAGTCTAATTTGAACTTTGTTGAACACAAAATGAAAGAAAAAATATGAAGCCAAAGCATGACAAAATTTGGTTGACATGGGCACTCGTTTGAGTTACATCCATAATTAGTTGGACGATGTTTGTACCTATCGTCAACTTATCATACTCTTTGCAAAAAAGAAAAGAAATTTTTTTGTCAGTGTTTGAGTAGTGTGTAAGCGTCACAAGGTTACTCTTTAAATGTTAAGACTCTTCTATGTATGCAAGATTTTTGAGTTAGTTTGTTTAAAGTCTCATATTATCATGTGCTGATGCAACAATTTTTTCCAATGGCTATCTACACCATCTTACTTGCTTCCGCTAGAGGTTTATAACATATTTGTTTTTGTTCTTCAATGTCATATGTAAGAAATTTATTGACTCCCAAGTGTTAAATGATTTGGAAAATGAGGCAACCACAATAATATGTCAATTGGAAATGTATTTTCTGTCGTTATTTTTTTATATCATGGTACATTTCATAGTTCACTTAGTGATAGAAATTTGATTATGTGAGTTAGTTTATTTTAGATAGATGTACCTAATTAAGAGATACATGAAAATCTTAAAAGGATATGTGTGAAGAATCAGTATTGTCTCTGTTCTTGTGGAAACAATAAAAAATTATCATGAGACATAAATCTTGTCTTACCCAATCTTGGAATCTCTTGAACAGGTACTCTTCAATCTTGTTTAGTATGTCTTAGTTTTGAAGGTTACCTATAGAAAGGACTCCAACGATAAAGTCAGCGAGAGCTCTCAAAATCAAATTTCAATTTTTAGTATTAGTGAATTGCATACCTTTAATTGCTAGGGTCCACCTATATTTAGAAAGCTTTAATTACAATTTATCTTATTTATGGGTTGGGCCCTTATTTGGGTTTGTATAGGCCTGGTTTAAGGCCTAGGCTTCAAGTTTGGCACATGGATTTGGGTGGCTTAACTATTTTATTTCAAGTTATAGGTGGCAACCTCTTCTGAGTAAGCGACCTTTCTTGAGTAAGTGGCCTTTTCGGGGTAAATGACCTTTTCTGGGTAAATGACCTTTTCTGGTTAAATGGGTTATAATGCACTTTAGCCGCTAAGCAGGTGTTCTTTGTACTTGATTTATGCTTATAGTAAATATTAGTTAACAATCAAGTTTGGGTATTATTTCATGCCTGTCTTGTCCGAGTTTTGTATAGTACACTCTCAAAACTTCAATTGTAAAATAGTACATTGTAGAAGAAGCCATTGAATTCTACTTGAATTTTATACTAAGTTGAGAACCAATAGAAGTTCCTTAGATTTGACATGAAGAGAGATGTGAAGGTAAGGATATTCGAACAATAAAGATTATAAATGTAAGTCGAAAATAAGTTGATTAAGCACATCTTGAACAACATTGATGAAGTCATTCCTTACATGTTGTAACACATTGATGAAATCAAATCTGCACATCCAAAAGAAATCAAAAGAACAAAACAGAAATTAATGCGTGATCACTTTTCAAAGAGTGTTAACACTAATTTAACAGAAAAAATCACATTGAATTCTTTAAAATAAAATAGAAATCAAATTGAGGACAAAATAATTAAATATAATATAAGGTTTTCTTTCAACGGTCTTTTAAGTTTAATTTTTTTTATGTAAATCAACATAATAATTAAGAAAATCAAATAAATATATTACTTTTATAAATTATAACAATTTTAATATAATAATAATAACAACAATATATTATTTTGTATTTACTTAAGTAGGTTAACTATTTTTGTATGACAAAAGCCTTTTAAAATGACTTTAGACTCCACAATTTTAGGCAAATGAACTTGTATAAAAGCCTGGATTTAACATACTTGCCAAAAAAAATTAAACACATTAAAAAAGAGGAATTGTTTAATTAAAAATAAGAAATATTGAACATTGATTTTTAAAATAGCTTTGTTTCTTATTCATAACTTTATTTATTATTATGAATATATATTTTTTTCTAACTCATCATTATTGTTATATCAAAAAATAGTCCCATATAATTAATTATGAATTAACCAATACAGTCGATTAGATTCACTAAGTAACTTTCTTTCGCGGTTGAATATAGAAAAATACATGTGGGGTCCACTAGCTCATTTCAGTTTTCTTCATACTTCTTTACAACCTTGTTACTCACCCTATCTATTTAATTTTTCCCTACCCTCCTCTTCTCTTCCATTGCCACCAAACTAAACTTCAGTTATGCTTTTATAATTAGATTGAATATTGTTTTATTTATGTTTTCTTAAACTAAAATGTTTCATAGTTTTATTAATGTGTTACGTTTATAAACCTATATATTAAATTATTTTTTTTGTTCATTGTCACATCTACGGTTTATCAAAGATCAAATAGTATTTGTGAATGATAATGGCAGAACTAGTTGGGAAACCAAAACATATCAATTAAATTAAATATATTTAAATATAAAATTATTGTTTTAAAATATATATATAAGTAAATTAAAATTGTAAATTTTTGTGAAAAAATTATTGGAGATTTGCCTGAATATGAAATTTAAGTGAGAAAATTTAAAAACAGAAAACGATCTCTTCAATGTCATGCTTACTTCAAATATAATATTTATGTATATATATTTATTATATATTAAAATTAAATGATAGAAGATAAAATACAAATACTCAAGTAAAAAAGGTTTGATATATTTTTTTAAGATGTATTAAAACCATACTTAGTTTAATATCTATGTGTGTGTTTGTTAAGAATGACAGAGAAGGGACAACTTTAAAAGTACATTATAAATAAATAAATCTTTCAAAAATCTAAAAATGAATTATTTCAATCTTCGGAAGATAATTGATGCAAAACATATATGCAGATTGGTTTCACCTGTGACACACATAAGACTTCGATATGCTTCAATTACAACAAATAACTACTTTCTAAAACTCCAAAATTTCAATCATGAGTTATTCGAACCATGTAACAAGAAATGTTGCAAAATTATGAGTTTCCAGAGGGCTCTTTCTGGTCGAATCAACGCACAATCTGGCAGAGTAGCCATAAACATACATTGACTAACAAAAAGGGAAATTGTATGAAGCATAAGAAAGGAAAAAGTGATACACATCATACGATCAAAAACAAAAAAGGGTAAAGTCAAAGTCTTAGAACCCTAATAATCCAAAACAAAGTAATGATTCTGCAGTAACAGATCAGTAATCAGAATCAGACACTTCTCCCTCATCGGATAACTCATCAAATGATCTTATGTCAAGCTGGTACCGAAGAATTCCACCAATGCCACCAAACCCTCTGCAGAACTGTGACCCTTCTTGAGATTTGTTGGTAACAAATTCCAGGGAGCATCCAAATCGTTTGTACTCATTGGCAAACCACTCAAGCAAGGGCATCTTCTCCTGAACTTCCAACTCTGCAGAGGTTGCTGCATCACGGAAGTTGCTTTGATTACTCTCCTGTTCCTTGCTCAAGTGCTTTATCACAATTTCACCAGTGACACCATTTTTCAGCACATACCTATTAATATCCAAATTTTCCCACACAATGAGTGTTTCCACAGCACCCATTTCCAGTGCCTTCAGAGTGTCATCAACCCCAAACACATATCTCCCAGTGTCCTGACTGATTTCCTCAAAATATTTCCCTATCAAGCGTTTCTCTTGAATGAACTTCACATTGGACAAAATCTCAGCAGATAACTCAATAGCTTGATTGAATCCATTTTCCCCACCATAAGAAACATCCACCACATTCAATATTTTTGCTTGCAACCGAGGGTCGAACATGTCGGACTGACTCAGTTCAGTCTTGAAGTCAGCAGAACCAGCCAGTATAAGTCCAGAAACATTAGGTTGACTGGTTGCAGGATTGATGAAAAACTGAGTAGCAAGTTCTGCAGTTTTTCTTACATAGTTGTGCCGTTTTTCCATCCTAAGACGAGCAAAACGCAAAGCTGATTGACCTCCTCTACCGTGCTTCTTTGGAAGATCAACAGTAAATTTGTGAAGCACCTCACGAGTGTTTCCACTTAAGGTCCCAAAAAGGGTACCGTTTCCATCCATAACAATGAAACCGAACTTGTCATCAGATTCTAAAAGTTCATTTAGAGCTTCTGTGTGAAACTTGTTATCACAGAGGTACAATGATGCATTGATAGGCTTGAAAGGTTCAAAATCAATTGTCACCTTCTTTTCCTTGCCATCTTCAGTGACAATGGTTCCTGTGTAAAGAACCAACCCATTTGGAGGGACCTTGTTATATAGTTTCAACCTCTGCTGAGCAGAGGTAATGGCTCCCAACACCGACTGTCGGTTCACCCTACTTTTGATGTTTGAAGCAGTTCCAAATTCATCTCCCAACATCTTAGTGACCCGGGATATTTGATCACGTGGAGGCATGATCAGGGAAATCATGCTGGTCCCGTTACCTCTAGCAGCTTCCAATGCCTTGATCAATTTCTTGATCTTCCATATCTCAATGTTCTTGTCTGATTCTTGACCATCAGCCATTGTTTGTGATGACAGGAAGACTAGCCTACAAGCATAGCAGCAAGCAATTCAGCAAACAGAAAGTTAATCAGTTAACCTCCAATGCAATTGAACCATGATTGAATTATTTTTTATAAACACATTAGTATGCAATGATGCATCTGTTAAAACAAAATCGTGATTTCAAAATAACATAGCCCATTGGTGTTTTTTTCTGGCGGCAGATAGATGGCACGAATGTATTATGGATTGGATTACAATGCAGCTGGAAAATCCATTTAAGATCAATCAAGTAGTTAAACACCTAATGCACCCATTATTGGATAAATTGTCAATTTATCCACTAATAACTTTTTATGAATGATATCCAATACATCCATTAGTAGTTTTATCATCATTTATTTTTCAAACCCACACTCTCCTTCCTCTCATTCACTCTATTCAGTAATGCAACTAAAGCACCTGATTACGAACAGAAAAGCCTATTGACAGCTTGTGTATATAATAGCAAAGTTCAAGAATTAAAGAGGTGAACTTTGCTGTGGAGGATTCATCAGTTAGAATCACGCAGTGGAATGATTAGCGTGTGGACAAAAACCAAGAAGAAGGAAATAACTCCAACTCGAAAGTCTCTGAAGGTTTTGAGGATTCAATCAACAATAAAAAGTGTCAAAAACCAAAAGCAAGTTACAGGAAAGAAAAGCAAATCTACCAAGAGGATTGATGGTGGAGTGCAGCAGAAAAGTTGGGAAAGGGCAGCAGCAGTGAGTGATGATGAATGATGACAGCAATGAAAAAACAGTAATGAACTGATGATGACAACAATAAAAGCGTGAAGAGAGGGAAATATTCCGAACTTAGACAGTGGTTGCAGGGTTTTGGCTATGAAGGAGGCACAATAAGTAGCTGAGGAGTAGATAGACGAGCCTGGTGATCCTTCAACCACCCAATGACGGAATTGTAACACTAAATTTAGCGAAGTAAAAATCAATACACAGATGGATGGATAATGAAGATGTGCCATACTTGATATTGAAACTACTTTAAGTTTATACATTATCTATAAATAAATGGCACATCTTAAACAATGTATAGTGTAATTGTGCATTATACATAAAATCTTGGTAGCTGGCACCCTTGTATATGTGATGATATTCTTTCTTACCAGAATCCATCAAGAATCATATATTGAGATCCCCACAAGCTAATGTAGCATCATATTTGGTAATGAAAAATAAAATAACAAACAACTGGAAAGCGAAAAAAATGAGTAAGACATGCAAAACTGACAGATGGAAAAAGATTATAAGGCCTTACTTTCACACAAGGCTCAATGAGTTGAATTTTTGGACTAGGATGAAAAAGAAAAAAAGTGGTTAGATTTTTATTTTCCTGCATCAATAAAAATTTATATTATGCATTGTTTCATTCATGCGTATGTGAACAAGCAAGCTTCCCTATAAATACACACACATATATTTAGACACACGGGGCAATAGAGAAAGAGTTTGTAATGTGTTGCAGGAAAAACTTAACAAAATTGTAACGATACAGGGTAACGCAGAAACTCAAATGTTCAACAACAACTTGAAAAGCACTTTCTAAATCGTTATAATCAAGATTGTCCCCGCGCCCCCAATATCATAATATTAGAGAAAAATACTGCACTTTGTTAATATATTCAGTTAATACAAAGAATACGAAAGGTGATAATATCTTTTCAAGCATTTTGTTCGAGATGAAAAAAGAAAATAATTTTAATTTTCTAGCAGGGTCTCTGTAAAGATTGTCACACTTTCAAGCAATTAAAAATCATCTTAGGTATGGGTTAACTATTATAAAAGTCTACAAATTTATCATAAATGGTTAGATAACATAATAAGAGCATTCTAATTAAATTTTAAAACAAGATCCACACCAGCGTCCTGATTTAGACTTCTAAAGAACCTGAAAACATGGTAAGAATAAGAAAGGAAAAATTTAATCTACCTACAACCTAACATGTAAAAATGTCACAGCAAAAAATGAGATCTAAGTGAAAAAAAGGGAAAAGTATGTTTCTGAACTTTGTACTTTTTGTAAAACTTGGGTTTCGTCGGTGTATTTTCAAATTAAAGTCCTCTAACTTCTGCAAATATTTGATTTTAATCCTTGTTTATATTTAAACCTCACATGTAATGACATTTTGTTTACAGTCATAACATCGAGGGAAGGAAAAACTCATTTTCTTTGTAGTTCGAAGACTAATTCATCAATTTGAAAGAACAATAACCAAATCCAAGTTTGAGAAAAGAATACAAGGACAAAAAACATATCTCTCCAAACAATACATCCATAAACATAGTAAGCACTCTTAATTCAACAATCCCAAACTTTTGAGTTAGAAAACATCCATCAATTCCAAAAGATAGAAATGAATTCGATAAGTAACAACTTACCACAGGATTTTTTTGCTAAAAGAAATCCTTATATTTTCATTTTACTAGAAAGCAGAAAACTTGTTAGACCCGTATAAGAAAATGCATAAAAGAAAAGGTAACATAGCTGTACTGGTCAAAACAGATTCAACTTTGTAGTCAAAACATGAAAGACACCAGCTCAAAACTGCATATTAACACAAAAGTGAGATTACCAAATAAATCAAATCCAACCACGACGAGTTCACTAACATCATCCCTAAACAAATCAAATCAACCCAAAATGAAACCTCTTGGAGTCCAGTTAACAAAAAGGCTACACATATTGCAAATCGAAAACAAATTGTTCAATCTAAGGATTTGAGTCCAGCATGTGAGGCTTCAGATGTACGAGAAAAAACAGATTGGGAAAGGGTTCGTACCTCTGTGACGAGGATGCTGGAGATGAGAAAAGGGAGTGAAACTGAAACTCTTCCAATTAGGGTATTAACAGTGGTGCTTGCTTCTTCAACCTATACTTGTTCATTATTATTATTATTATTTTTTATTTTTTTTTCACTTGGATTTGAATAATAGTTGCGTGGACCCACCACCGGCATGTTGCTGAAACGATGATGCCTCCGTCTCACATTTTTTTAATCTTTTCTTTTTCCGTTACCACCATCGTTTTGCCCCCTGATTAGGCACTAACTTTCTGATAAAAAAAAACTTCCAAATTTAATTAGTATTTTATTAATTATTTTGTGTTTCTATTACATACTTATTTTTGTTTAATTTGCAAACCACGACAATATAACCGTTTCAAAGTTGAGTCAAGTTATTTAAAAAGTTTGCAATAATATAATTGTTTATTCAAATTAATGTTATTAGTTTTATTAATATAAATTATTTATAGATAAGTTAAATTGTTAATATTTTATTTCGTTAAAAACTCATACTATATAGTGAGCAATGGGTGACAATACGGGTTGATCTGTCTGTTCAGGCCTGCCCTGCACTTGACATGCAAAATGCAGGCTAAAAAGTATGCTCCGTCCTGCATCAATGTGGGTTTGCAGGTCAGCTCATCTTTTTTTAAAGAAAAAATTATAAAAGTTTTTCAATGTTAAACAAATTGGAAAATTTTAACAAGTTCACAAAATTAAACAAAGACTTTGGAAAGTTGGATGATAATTTGATAATTCAATATTTTCATCATATTCATATTTGTACTCTAACATACAAGATGTCTTTTTCAAATTTTAGCACATTCAAAAATACATAATACTTGTAATTTTCAATCATACAAGAAGTTGGAATGTTCATGTAGAAGTCTAGAAGGAAATTAACCAATATACACTAATGTAATTTTTTTATGCGGGCCAGCGAGCCAATCTGTGCGAGTTGCGGCTATGCAGATTGGACTTTTTCTAGCCAACAGACACAATATCTCAACTCGTCCCGCGCTTTTTTGGTGAGCTTGCCGGTCCAAGTGCAAATTATCACCCCTAATGTGAATGTGAACTTTGATCTCAGATCACAAGATTTAACAAATAATTTAATGTTATCACATTCAATAATCCATTAAAAAAAGATAAAAATAAAAATAAAAAATGGCAACAAACCAAATTGATGCTCATAAACATAAAAAACAAACTCCATTAAACTTTAAACTAATAATAGGAAGAATTGAACTACTTAAACTCTTAATCCTCACACATCTTCGTGCATTTTTTTCTACTTACCTATAAGGATTTACAAAACAATTTGAGGGAATGAAAAAGATTAATTGACCAAAGAATCACATTACAACCACACACTACAAGAAAATATCATCTTACCGATAGAATTTTACTAACGTAATAAAATTTGTTCATAAAACAGAACTTACCAACGAATTTTCTCAATGAACTTTATGATTTTAATTATCAATAAAAAATATTTGTTGGTAATAAATCCATTGATAACATTTATCAGTAAAATTCGACATCAATTCAACATTAATATTACAGACAATTTTTTTGTCAGTAAATTACGTAAGCAAAAAATGGACAATTTTTTTGTCAATAAATTACGTGAGCAAAAATAGAAGAAGAAGAAGAAGTAAGAAGTATTAGGTTTTATCCATCCCACATCTAGAGGAAGAATGTGACCCCAATAAGCCCTAATACACCTTCAAGCCCCATTTCGAGTGCAAGCCTACTTAAAGGCCCAATTACAAGATCAATGATGAAGAAGATTCAAAAGGGCCTCCCATTAAATGATCACAAATTCAATGGACTTCTCACATTATTTACATGGGCCAAAGAGATCATAAAGACTTGAATAAGTGTATATAAATCTAGTAGTGTAGATTTAAATTGGGTCATTGTTTGCGCTTTGCTTTCAATAATGCATAAGACATAAAAACATGTTGATTGAGATACACATTGGGCTCGACCCAATTTTTGCTTTGCATGGCCGAGAGCATCACATGGTGCAAGGGAGGAGAGCTCACAGATTCATCACACCTTCATCTAAGGGCTAGGAGACTTGGCTTCCTTTTCAAGCTAGGATCGCACGGCCAAGATCAAGCCTTTTTCTCCAAGCTAGCATCAAAGGCCAAGATGCTTTCTCCTTCTCATCCGAGGGCCGAGATTCCTCATGTGTAATAGTATAAAAGCCTTAATTTTTCAGCATTGTACTTATTCTTGAAATTTTATGCAATAGATGCTAATTGAGTGAGATCACTCCTCCATCTATTGCCTTTGAGAGTCACTCTTTCTAGAGATTTCCTCTCTCTACCTCTAGCCACCTTCCTTAGGCTAGCAATGGTTAGGAAATCCTATCACCTCTTTCACCTACCATAGCTTGCAAGTGCCTTCAAAACTTGCCTCCACTCATTCATCCAATTTCCGCTGCACCATGGAGTTCTTCATGCACCTTTGGAGCTCCACCAAGAAGAAGAAGAAGAAGTATTAGTATTAGGTTTTGAAGAAGAAGAAGTAGTATTAGGTTAAGAAGAAGAAGAAGAAGAAGAAGAAGAAGAAGAAGAAGAAGAAGAAGAAGAAGAAGTATTAGGTTTTATCCATCCCACATCTAGAATCTTTTAAATGACTTGAATAGGTCTTGCTTCTTTTCTAAGCTTAGTTCCAATATCATAGAACTTAAAAATAGAAAAGTCAGTCATATCATTATTCATTACTTTTATGGAACAATTACGTAATAGTTTGACGTACCCTTTAATAGTGTGTATGTTGAGTCGAGATTTATGTTTTATTCCTTACATGGTTTCTCATTTTGCATAACATCCAAAGAATACAAATAACAACTACAAGGTGAATATCCTTCACCAAAGGAATAACAATAACTTTGAAGAAATGAATAGTATCATTAGAAGGGGATAAATCACACTTGAAAAAGCTTGTTGAAGCTAAAACTAGATTTAAAGGGCAATTACATTTAAAAAAAAGGATTAAAATACTCGTTAGTCCTCGTTTTGGTTTAGACATCTCAAATTGGTCCTCTTATTTTTATCAATCTCAATTTCATCCTCTTTTTTGTTAATGTGGATTAAATCGGCCCTTTCAGTTATCTATTGGCAAATGACGTTTATATATGATGATGTGGCTATAATGTGTATTATTACGTGTCATTCACTTGTGGTTTAGCACTGGAAATAGTCGTTCTTGGTTTCCCTTTTAAGGAGAGGTATGTGCCCCTAACATTTGAAGGTAAGGGTTTGAAAGAAATGGAAGTTGTCTTCTCTGTTTTGATTTGTTAATGTCTGGTAATGTCTCCTTCTCATTCTTGCTCGTCCTACACTTGTAATGGTTGGGGGATGAAAAATTCTAGCGTTTCTTCTCATGCGGGTGTGGTGAGGAGGTTCGATTTAACACTCGTTTGCTATTGCGGTGAGAAGGCAATCACAAGAACTGCTAGAATTGCTAAGAATAGGGGAGAAAATTTTGAGATTGCCCAAAAGTTCAAGGTATTATGTATGGAACTGAATTTAGTTCTATTTTTTGGTGGATGTTGTTTGTATATTTTGGTTTTTGAAAATCTAATTTTGTAATTGGTGGTATTGCTTTTTCGTTGGATAGTGTGGAGGTGAAGAAGTTGTTGGCTACAACTTTTTTTCATGGTGTAGTGAAAATGTGATTGAAGAAAGATGTGGTCGCACTATGAAGAATGATGATGATAGTGATGGTACTACGATGAAGATGGTAGAAAAGGATGGGGAAAGGAAATTATTAAATATCGAGAAATATGTTTTGACTTTGGAAAAATGGGTCAAAGTGTTATTTGGAATAGTTTGTTTTTTGTATGTATTAAACATATTCTTATTCACAATGTTGCTGAAAATTCCATGAATGTGAAAGTTCCAGCATTTCTTAATATCTTATCTTTGGAATGTAATGGATTTTCATAATAAAATATGACATGGATTTATTTCAATAAACTGTGTTGAATCATGACCTAAATTATTCAACCAAATCCAAAAGTTCATCACAGCTTAATTGTTATTGAATAATTGTATATGATATTAAGTGAACCTAATTGAAAATGATATCAAAGCTTATGTGATATTCAATCATTGCACACATATTATTGAGTCAAATTAAGAAATGATAAATGATATATACTGACTACACAAAATATGGAGTCAAACTAATTAAAAAGTTCATCACACCAAAAGTTGTTGGCTACAAAAGTTAATCACACCAAAAGTTGATCATGACTAAAGCACAAATTGTTCAAAATATGAAACATTGTAGCAGATTCACAATACTGGAAAGTGGACTGCCTATCAAAGGCCCAAAAGTCTTCATGCCTACGAATCTTAAATTAAAAAAAGTTTGAAACAAGATCTACAAAGCATATTCAAATTTGTTATCTAAAACTACTAAGGGCTTCAAAACATATCCCCTTCTAGCCTAGATTTTGTTCCTCATTGGTTGGACAAATTGGTTGCTTGATGGGTGTTGAGATGGACCGTTAAATGGTTGGGAATGTTTGGCTGATGTTGAGGCATGCGTGCGTTGTTGTTGGGTAGTTTGTGTAGGTGGCACAGGTTGTGTATGTGGTGATGGGGTTGGCATAGATTGTGTGGTTGATGCTGGTGGTGGCCCACTTTGTGTATCTATTGGTGCGATTGTTGCTGGTTGTTAAGATGGAGCAACTGATGATTGAGTTGGTGGTGGCATATGTTTTTTGGGACAAGCAGTTTTGTTATGACCAATTTCCCTACACAGCACACCTTTTGCGAATTCCTCCCTTTCGTAATGTAGTTTAATCCTTCTTCAGCTCCAAGGTTCTAATCTTCTCTTCTTCTTAAGTCTTCCAAGCATTATTCTTTTGGTTGGGGGAAAGACATCAGGATAGGTTGTAACTTCCCACACTTGCTAACCATTAACCGGGTAAACAATTGAGTTGTATGTCTCCTCGTAAGTTGACTTCCTAAACCAATGGGATATGAAATCTTCTCCTTTTAGATTCAAAAATTTCATGACATAAAGTGCATGGCAACAAGGAAGTCCAATTATGCTCCATTTCCTGCATGTGCATTCCATTTTGTGAATATTTACCACAAACTGTTCGCCAAGATTTGAAGCATGCCCCACTTCAAACAACTTCTCTACTGACCACCTGCGTATAATACAACAGAAATAGATGACTACTAGAGAAATAAATTGAAGCTTCTAATGAAGAAAGCTAAAATCTGTTAAGTTTGTTGACATAAATATATTTCAAGTTCTTACCTTGGTAACTAGTGTCTTGTTAAGCCTGATTCCTGCTTAAGCCTGTCAACAATTTTGGGACACACTAAGCCTTTAAAAGATGTCACCTTTGATTTGTTTTGGCCCATCTCTTCATGATATAAACACGAATGTCCTCCAACATGATTATGATGGGCTTAGTTCAAGTCTTGAATAGAACATTATTGAATGTCTCACACATATTATTGACTAAGGTGTCATATTGAGATCTTACGATGAATCTAGATCTCGACCAAAACCTAGTATCAGGTAAAGAAATTAGTACGTTAGTATTACTCATACAGTAAATATGATGCAAGAATTGTGGATGTGTTACCTTGGAGGAATAATAATCAAGTGTTTGAATGAGTCTTCATTAACCTCCTTAATGTCCCTCATTACTTTCTCCCAAGCTTGTGGATATGTGGCTGTTGCAGCCTTCCACATGAGACATTTTAGATATTTTCCGGGAATTGCTTTCTAAAATTTTCATACAGATGCCTAACACAAAATCTCTGGTCAACTCTAGGGAGAAGTTCTTGCATAGCTGGTAGAAGACGTTTACATATGAAAAATAGTAGTGTTAAAATTTGCATACTACATGATGTTAAAGTAGAAAATAATTGAAGTAAAACATCAAAGGTTTTAGGAATAACCTTTTGTTGGTCTGATATAAAAGTCCATGATGCCCAAAATGCATCCCCACCAAGATCATTAATCAAAAGATCCAAGAACCATCTTCACGAGTCCTTATTCTCAACTTTTACAATAACATATGCTAGAGGTAGAATCTGCTCATTCTCATCTCTTCCAATTGTTGTTAATAACTCACCACCATACCTACCTTTGAGAAAGAAACCATTCAATCCAATGAAAGGTCTGCACACGTGAAATTATCTTTGCATGTCTTCAAACATGCATAAAATCCTTTAAATATGACTTCACCTTCAATGTTCTCAACATTTACCTTTATTGTGGACCCTAAATTTGTTCTCAAAAGCTCGTGTGCATAATCATATATTCTTCTGAACTATTCAGAAAATGACCCATCCACGTGGTCTCTAGCAATAGCTTTAGCCCGAAAAGCCATATTTTTAGAGATACCTACGTTTCATTTCCTACTAACCTTGTCATGAATGTCCATGACCTTTATATTAGGGTTTTCTCTAACTTTCCTCCCCATCTTCTTACTTAACCACTTTGCATTCAATAATTTGATGTTAAAATCTCTAGAACAAGTATGCTCATATATTGTTTTCCTTAGTTGCCATGACTTCATTACAGCCATATAACATAATAAGCATACAATTTGCATTTTCCCTTTGCTCCCAAACATTTCACTGAAACCTTCTTTTTGTCATTTTTTACAAATTTCAAAATTTTCCCATTTGCAAGTGCATAGGTTCTAATTGCTTCCGTGAATTCATGTTTCTTTATGAAATAAGTTCCTATTTCCAATCTATATTCGTCCATCTTTTTTTGGCATTAAAAATGTATGAAATGTCCCATAACTCTCAATATCAACATTGACCTCATCAATGTCTGAACCACTAACCAATTCATCTGAATGTAACTCAAAATCTGACCCTCCACCGTCAATCCTTACTTCATCATAATCTGAATCATTTGACTTTTGTGTTGTGTACCAACCTTCTCCAGCGGATACACTTCCACATTACTATCCCATGAATCACTATGTCCATCACAATTAATGTTTACATCAACTAGACCTTCCTCATTCATTGCTTCACCCTCACCTTCATACCCTTCCTTTGTCACATGTTCACCTACACCGTCACCTTCAGCCCCCTCCCCTAACACTACATCAGTTCCACCATCACCCTCACCTTGAGCCCCTTCCTTTGCCAACAATTCACTTGCACCTTCTTCATGGTCATGACCATCATTTTCACACCCACCTTCATCAACATGCCCATTCCTTAACACTACTCCAGCTGCAACATCACCTTCACCCTCACCCCTCTTTCCCAGTACTTCGCCTGCATCATCACCATGCTCATCACCCTCATTGACACAATTAACTACATCAATAACCTCAAAAGGACCAACCTCCCCATACCAACACCCTCAATCATGTTTATTATCTCAAGTTTCGTCATTTCGTGTACCACATACAAATGAACTTCACCATTTAACCTTGCTAAGTTGGCCATATGCGTAACCCCCTTATCATCACAAAAAAACCTCTAACATATCTTTTAAAACAGTCCCACCTCCTAAAGAGTACCAAAACTCCTTCAATGTTACATGTCCTAACTTTTTTAATCCAGCAATAACCTCAAAATACCCCCACGTATCAAGGTCGCAGAACCACATGGTTGTTTCCCCATCATATTCCAATTTCCCATTACTAATAAAGTGGTCACTATGGTGGACCACCACTACAAAACGATCAACAAACATTCTATATATACACCTGTATATATTGCCCCTAAGTCACACATTACAATGCATACCAACACATAACCATGCATTCAAATTGGGGACCACAACTTAAACAAATTTCAATGTGAAGCATGAGGGGAACAACAACATTAAAAAACACATACTACAATCCATACAGTCACTGAACCATGCATTTGAATAAGGGACCACCACTTAAACAAATTTCAATGTCAAAAATGGGGGGACCAACAACATTAAATAACATAATATAAAAGCAATAAAACATCATACCCAACCACCATAACATCACAAAACCAATACAAACCCAAAACCTATAAACGTGAAAAAACCTACACCTAATCAACTAAAACAACCAATGATCATCCACAAATTCAACTCACGCTCACCTTCAGGGTTGACGCTCAATCACGATCACGATCAACGATGGTGACGCTCTGAAATCCTCGATCTCACCTTCAACTTCACGGCCTTCGCTCATTGTGACGGGATGAAGAAATCCCTTATTACCTAATTTAGGTTTTCACTTAACATCAGCCTCACAATCCACTTTTTAAATTTCAGTCTAAGCACACAATTTTCAATCATCAAAATAATAGATAAAGCCACGTCACAAATTAAAAAATAACTTAACATTAATAATTTTAACATTGTTAATGATTGGGCTGATTTAATCCACATTTACAAAAAAGAGGAAAAAATTGAGATCAATAAAAATACGAGGACCAATTTGAGATTTCTGAACCAAAACAAGAAATAATTGAGTATTTTAACCTAAAAAAATGTGTAATGAGTTGCAACCTACACAAAAAAAAAACACAAAGCACATAGAAATATATCTATGTTGAACATTATAATTTGAAGGAATTTTATTATGTAAAGTTTCCAATAATATAAGAGATTTTGTCAGAAGAATAAATTTCATCCAAATTAACCTTCCCCAATCATATGGATTGTGAGAATTAAGAAAGAAATCCTTAGCCACCTTCAAACTTAAAGTATCATAATCATCTAAAGTCTAGTTAGAAATGTCAAGAAACATAGTGAAAATCATGTTATCAAGATTATCCAATCTAGGAATATTAGACAAAGAATGAGATAAGACTATGTGGAAATTCAAAACTAGAGAAAAAAGAATAAAGTCAGAGAAATAAATGATTGATGAAAAATTCAATTCCAAATATTTGACCTTGATCCCTAAATTGATCCTCAAGAGTTAGTTATCAATGGATGAAGAATAGAAAAAAAAATAAGAAAATAAAATGAAAAGAGAAAATGAACAATTACTAAAATTGAAAAACTAAACTAATTTTTTTCTCTCCCCTCATTAGAGCGTATTTAGGTTATATATATATATATATATATATATATATATATATATATATATATATATATATATATATATATATATATATAGATATATATATATATATATATATATATATATATATATATATATATTGTGTAGTGTGAAGTAAACATAGGCCTAAATGTTAGCTCTAATTAGGTCTATAAGTCGAATTCAAAAGTCTAAACTAAAATAAGAAAATTAAACTACATAAATTTAACTAATTGTTAGCTCTAATTAGGTCTATAAGTCGAATTCAAAAGTCTAAACTAAAATAAGAATATTAAACTACATAGGTTTTTATACAAAAAATTAGGAAATTTGCATTACTTCAAAAATACCATTAAAAATAGTAGAAGAATCTAAACCTAGAAAACCATGTCTCTATTTTAAAGACCTAGAATTATAGAACTTAATGCAACCGGAATCAACCAAAAATAATATCTATGAAAAAAATTATGGCCAAAATAGTGAGTAAAGGTCAAACGAGTTAAATTCAAAGTTAAAGAAATTATATATATTAAACCTATTTTATCAATTTTAAAAGGAAATGATTAAAAACTAAAAATGAAACATATTAGAAGAATTTTCAAATTGCAATAAAGTTGTAAATCTATCCAGAAAATATGTGTCATTAGTAAAGAATAATTTTTTAGCAAATTATGGATTGTACTGATAATTTTTAATGTGTTTAAAAGTTGTATTTGTTAAATTGTTTAGCTACATGAAGTTAATTTTATGATATTTTTGTTAGCATTAGACGAGTTTGATATTGAATAGATTTTGATGACAACAAATCATATAATGAAATAGAGAAAGATAAGTATATATATATATATATATATATATATATATATATATATATATATATATATATATATATATATGTTACAAGTAAGTTTAAGATGATTAGAACTATATCTTAGATAATGTTTTGCACATAGAGAGGATTAGTCAGATCACGGACTTCATTAGATACATGAACATGACCATTAGACGATCCAGGAACGTGTGCATTATATACTTATAAAGGTGAATGCATATATGTATGTATTTTATTCAGCTAATGTGATGTGACCCCACCAAGCCCAAGCCCATTAAAAGGCCCAATTACAAGATCAATGATGAATGGGATACAAAAGGGTCTCCCATTAGATGATCACAAATTCAATGGGCTTCTTACATTCTTTACATGGGCCAAAGAGATCACAAAGACTTGAAGAAGTACATGTAAATCTAGTAGTGTAGATTTAAATTGGGCCATTGTTTGGACTTTGCTTTCCAATAATACATAAGACATGAAAGGAACATAGGATGGGTTCAAATTGGGCTCGACCCAATTCTCTTCATACATGGCCGAGATTATCAAGATAATGAGGCTCCTTTACTTCATGGTTTGACTAAGGTTGGTCATCACATCTAAAGGCTAAGAATCCTTCTTGTTCTTCAAGCCAAGATCCAAGGGGCGTGATCTTGTCTCCTTCTCCAAGCTTGATCTAAGGGCCAAGATCAAGGCCCACTCCATCCAATGGCTCTCCTTTCTCATGTGTAAATGGCTTCATATAAAAGCCAAAATTTTAGTCATTTGTAGACACTCTTGAAATTTTATGCAATAGATGCAACTTGAGTTAAGAGCACTCCTCCCTCTATTGCCTTTGAGAGTCACCACTTTCTAGAGATTTCCTCTCTCTACCTCTAGCCACCTTCCTTAGACTATCATAGATTAGAAAATTCTATCACCTCTTTCACCTTCCATTGCTTGCAAGTGCCTTCCAACTTGCCTCCATTCCTTCATCCATTTCTGCTGCCCATGAAGCTCTTCATGCACCTTTGGAGCTCCACCATAATGTTTGGTCAATAAGTGAAAGTAAAAGTACAACAAAAGAACAAGTGACATAGAGAAATATGAAGCCTAAAGTCTGAAGCAAACACATGAAAGTGAAGCTTGAGGGGGTGTGGGGTTCCTTGCGCATTATAACGTGTAGATGTGTGATTTAAGTTATAATAAACACTACAAAAAAGTTGCATATTTCTAGCTAATTCTTCTCTAATCCCTCGCTAAATGAAGTGAGAAAGTTTTAGACTTTCTAGCTAATTTGTAGCTAATTTGTCGTAACTTTGATCTCGCTAATCTGTAGCTAATTTATCGCAAATTTGCTCTCACTAATTTATAACTAATTTATCGCAACTTTGTTTTCGCTAATTTGTTGTAATTTGGTTCTTTCTAATACGTAGCTAATTTGTCGCAATTTTGTCTTTGTTAATCCGTAGATAATTTGTCATAATTATATTATCGCCAATCCATAACTAATTTGTTGCAATTCTATTAATCCCTCACAGGTATTATTTTGCTAATTGCATTTACATCATAGTTATTCACTTTCCATGATTGGTCAAGTCCATAAACCTGTGCCCATAATGAAAAGGGAGATAGAAAATAAATGATTCACAAGAGCCTTTAAACAACTCCAATATTTGCATATATATTGAAAGAGGAAAGTAGACAACTAATCCTACAATGATCAAAGTATATCCATCAATTATAAAAAATAGTACAAAAACAACATAAAAGTTTCCATTAGTATATAATGGTTTTTGGACACAAAAACATTAGAATGTATTAACAAAAAGTAATGTATTAATACAATTAAAACAAAAACAAAGTTTTGGATTCTTTGAGGCACATCTTCACTCTCGTGTCTTTAAAGCAGACAATAATTCTCTCTCAAGATATTGAATTTGCTCTTGCATCTATTATTGCATAATTGCTTGCATTTTTGCTTGTTTCTTCATTTGTGTTTGCATATCAATATGTTCTTGCAACTGTGTTTTCACTTGCTCTTGCAAATTAGATATTTATGCAGCTAATGTAGTGATTTCTTTAGTTGTTCGATTTTGAAGTTGGGGAGAGGGGCCTTCAACTATTGAGGATGAAACATGTGGAATAATCCCAAGATCTAAATTGTGACCGATGCCATAAATTCTACCCTTACTATTTCCCCACTTATTTTTATCCAAACATCAAAGTCAACTATATGATGCTTTGCTGTGTCCCCTCCATATTTTTCAATCGTAGCATTTTCATATGATTCCTACATCAAATCAATATGTTAGCAATATTATAAATAAGTAGTTTAACATTTACAAAATATACACATACTTACAATAAAGCTTTTTGCTTTGTTAGACACATATTGACCATCTTTTCTTTTATGAACTTTGTTGTTCACCATAAGAAATAGGGCATTAATATTCCTCTTCTTGTGAAAAAATATGCAATTCAAGATAACAACCAAGTGAAGCAAGAATTAATCATACACATGTTAGAAACCATACATGCATGAGTAGGTGCAACTATTATATTAGTTGTTGTATATGAATCATGGGTAATACATAATATATGAAAAATATTAGAATGGAACAGAGTGTGAGGGAAAAAATAAAGAAAAAAGACAATATTACATTGAATATGACTTGACAAGTTGGGTTGATTGATGGTATGTTAGTTATGGGGTTTGTCTTATTATTATTTAAACATACAAAATGATGAAGAGGCAACATAAGATTGGTTAGCATCAATTGGTGGGCTAGTGGTTGTTGATTGATTACCACCGGTTGAATGACTAACATCAGTTGACAATTCAAGGATGGAAGTAGCACCTAAGACAAAAAACAATGAGATAAGACATTGTATTCAAATAACTAAAAAGTTAATAAATTGGATATCATTAAAGTATTTTTACTATACTTGTAAGACTCGGGAAAAATTAAATAAATAAATAAATATTTATTTAATATAAATGCATATAAAGGAACCTTTATAGTATTTAATGCGAAGAGTTATGACAAGGAGCAATGATAGTTCAAGTGGTTAAGTGTGTGGAATGGTGTTGAGAGGACTTGGGTTCGAATCCTGTGTGTGCCATTAGTTTGATGTTTTAATTATTTATTCTATTTGACATGTATACAAGATCACGATCTTTTTACGCCTGAGGGGAACTTTTAGACCACGAATCAGATTACTAAGATTCTGCCCAAAAACCGTCTGGCAGCAATGAAGGCCCCTTAGGAGATACCAACTAGATTGAATGGGTACCTTTGGTTGTGGGTAGTTTTCTGCATGATTGATGAACCTTTGTTAGATTTTGCATATTTGAGTACCTTTAAATTGACCAAAGTAAGTGCAATTACGATGTTTTTCATATTTTTTGTGTAGTAGGGACCGCCGAGCGGTGGTTTTCAATCGTTAGGCGCAAGGTCTCTGGTTTTGTTTCGTTGAGCGACTATGTTTTTTTGGTCTGTGCACTTTTCATACAATTGCATTTTCTGGTTCGTTAACCATCTAATTTAATTGAATTTTTTATAGTGGGTTCATAACATTTTATTCTTTAGTTTGAATAGGGTGATCTTAGTTTGGATGTCTGTAGTTGGAGATATATGATACACATGATTGCTGGTTTGGAAGTCTTTAAAATGCATGATCATGTAGGGATGATAAACTGTGGGCTTCACATAATGCATGTGAAGTTATTGTAAAATTAACAGATTGTTATTGTGGGATTCATATGTATGAAATTATTGGCATGTGACAAGGTTAAATTTGGGTTGGTATGCGAGATTCAAGGGAATGTTACAACTATTATTTGAGTTATTTTATAAATTTCATGAGTTGGATGCATATTGGGTTCCGATTTTGAGTTCCTTATAACATGAATGGTTCTTATTAAACCAAGTATTGGCATAGTATAAATATATGAGTTCTTGTGTAAAATTATATATGTTTGACTCTTATGACTTGTGGAATGTGCGTTGAGTTTCGCTAGATGTATAAACATCTTTTTGGTGTTTTGGATTTGCGTGTGGGGTGAGTAGGTTCATTAGAACCTATTTTGGAGTGCCAAAAATCAGTAACATTGACGCTACTAGTGTGGCGCCAGGCGGCATGGGGTAAACCGCAAGCAATAGTGGGTGCAGGAAAGCTTTGTGAGAACACAACATCAGGTGACATAGGTGACCTGCCAAGTGGTTACGTGGAATTTTGGGTCTGGACCAAATCTAGTGGGCTGAAGCCTGACGATGTGTGGTCCTCTGCCAAGCGGTCTGCACTAATTTTTCCTAGCAACACTAGGGTTGTGCCAGGCAATACTGAGGGCGGTGATGGTTTGTGTTAGAGGTTTTACACAACTTTGGATGAAGTCCTTGAGGAGATGACTTGTTGAGGGCCCATTTACGAGTCGTAACTTGTAATGGGGAGTTAAACACGTGACCATTCTAGGTTAGAGCCTGATGGTAATGGAATTCAGTGTGAGTGTGCTAGTTGTGGCTAATACGAATGGTTTGCTTGATTGCTATTCACGATTTTAGCCAGTGGAGCTGGTAGTCTCGTGATGAATACAAATTATGGTTCATATTGGGAGCTCCATTCGATGGTAACCAACAAGTTTGTAACTAAATAATTCCCGCGCGTGGACATAGGTGGTGGCTTATAGTCGGAGGGGCGAGATGTCACTTATTGCAACATGTATCAACTTAAGGATATCATCAAAGGGTGTAGAATCAAAAGGCAGACAATAGAAGAAGTGAATGGTTGGGACTAAGGGTTGTAGGTCTTCAGAAGAGGTTGAGTTGATTTTAAATACTTTGGATGATGGCTTTAGGGTGGAGACTTGGTGGAGTATTCCTTGAGTTGTGGCTCAGAATGACATCCCTTAAGTTATGGCTCAGGATGGAGGCTAAACACGTGGTGATCCAGGGTTGTGGCCTGGTGATATTAGTAACCGGTGTGAGTGTGCGAGTTGTGGCTCGTATAGAGGGTCTCCACTTGCTTAGGCAATCATAGGTTGTGGCCAATGATGTTGCTAATCTTGTGTCGAGAGTACGAATTATGGTTCGTATTGCGAACTCCACCAGCATTACGGATGGTGGTTCGTAACAGGATACACATGTAACATCTTAGCCGGATATTACTTATTTAAAAAATTAAATAAGGTAAAATAAATTCAAACAAAATTTATAAAATATACTTTCCCAAAAATCACGGGAAAATTTTCATCTTTATTTCATAAACGCCAAAATATAAAATCCATAAATGCGTTCAACGCTTACAATTATCCAAATAGTAAATAGAAAATGATTACAAAATAAACAAGAAAATCCATAAAAGAAGTCCATGAAAATTCCCCATGTTGGCCCCTCTCCGGCTCTAAGTATCCACGAGCTCACTTGCATCGACATCTGCTCCCATGTAACGAGTTACTTGATAATCTCTAAACACACATATATAGGGTGAGCTCAAATAAAATGAAACACAATTTAAAATACAATAACAACTTCAAACCCATGACCCTTATTAGAATCCCAACTCTTAAACCTTACTTTCATGTATTGCTCTGAACGCATCTTGATTCTACACCCTTTAATGATTCCATTGATCGATCTTTGTTGCCACAAATGTCTACTCGCCCCTCCGACTACAGGCCACCACATATAGTCCACACACAGGAATAATCTTGTCACGACCACAATCTGCAACATCAAGTGGAGTTCCCCAATACAAACTACAGTCGGTATTTTTCCTAAGACTACTACTCGTCGGATAACACCGAGGAAGGCAATCTTCCATAATCCATCTATACGAGCCATTATCTCGCACACTACATTGGACTTCCAAAACCACCAGGCTACAACCTCGAGTGGCCATGTGTTACCCCAATACAAGATACACTCGTAACTAGGCCCCTAACAAAACATCACATCAAGACATCCATCCAAAGCTATATAGAATCCCTCGCGTAATCCATCGCTGCATTTGGAACTGCCTAGTGCCACACATCCACGTCGCTAGGCGCACTCGCGCTCTAGGCGGCCTAGCGGCCACCTCACACTGCCAGGTGCCACGCGCCTTCCAAGTCTCTACCAGATTGCTTCCGCATGGTAGAACCACCTCTTCCGCCAGGCGCCACGCTCCCATTAGTTCCTTGTTTTACCCTTATCGTCTGGCAGCTCATCTTGTGCCGCTAGGCTCCACACCAGTAGCGTCACTACTACTGGTTTTTGGCATTTCAAAACTAGTTCCAAGGAACCCAACACTCCACATAAAATAAAGCATCACCACAAATACTTATTCCATAATAATAACATGATTATTATGCATTCCACCCACTCACAAGCATTATAGATTCATTACACCATTTATTTGCTCAAGTAAAGCATGCCATGAAAATTCCTACCACATCACAACTTGCACATACACACAATACTCAAACAGAGCATATTACCACATCACTGTGAACATAACACAACAATTACCTCATGAATTCAGAAGCTAGAATTATGCAATCACACATGTTGTACCAAGTTTCTAATCCACATTTTTATTTTCACCAAAATAATGCATAACTTATTAGATAACGTCAAATTATAGGTAGCACATAAATGAATTCCAGACCAAGGTAGGTTCACTGATACTGTCCAAACAATGACTACACCATTTACTCTCTTTTACCCCAAGTATCACATATTCATCCATAATTAATCAATCTTTCATACAAAAATCCCCCTTCCAATACTTCTTGTCCAATACTCCATATTATGCATACAAATATTCCAGATAAATTTTCCAGAACCTACGCGAAAGAACAAAACCATTGTCCACTTCTTCACTGGTACGTCGCTTGGCGACAACTTGAGTAATGCCAGGTGGGGCCTGCAAACTTCCCTGCACAGATGCAAGACGCAAACCCCCTTATAATCATACACATTCATGCAATTTCACAGTCTGACCATACAATTATAATTCCAGCTTTCATACATTTTATTTAGGGTTAAGTATGCTTTTAATCCCCGAACTTTGAGTATAAATTGGAATTTGTCCCTGTCTGAAACTTCGATACATTTTGTCCCTAAACTTTAGAAATGAATGAATATAGTCCTTTTAACCCAATTATGTTAACTTTTTTTTGACGTGTCGAACGCTTTTCATATTAGTATTGGAGTTTTTTACACTGTTTGACACATTCTTGGTTCAATATCTACTGAGAAATATGTTTGACACTTCAAAAAAAGTTAACGTAATTGAGTTAAAATGACTATATTCATTCATTTTTAAAGTTTAGGGACCAAAATATATTCAAGTTTCGGATAGGGACAAATTTCAATTTTAAATCAAAGTTCAGGGACTAAAAACATACTTAACCCTTTTATTTATCACAACAATAATTCAATTCATAATTTGAATTCTAGGTTTCCCATCAATCCCGAGTCCCAACATCATCCCCCATGATTAACCATTTCAACATTCATTCAATTGCAATAATCACACGACTATTCCATCAAACATTGTCAATCTCACGGAAGCCCCAAAGAAACCTTAAAATTCCCAAAGAAAACCACAAATCACATAAAATGAATCATGTCAATGCACGTCACCTAGCGGACGTTCCTCACTGCCAAGCAGTTCTTAACAGAACCCAAAATCTGGGTTTAAACCCCATGAGTTGCTTGGCGGGCCTTCAATGAAAATGCATTGAAAATATTTTTAATTGCCATTCAAGAATCATTATTAGTTGTTTTTTTAGCCTTCTTGGCTACCCCTCTTCCAGCTAGGGTTTCTAGCTCTTCACCTTCCTGCCAAAAGTAATTTTAGCAAAAAGAAATATTAATTCATGTCTATCAAGGTTCAAACACATAACCATGCCAATGTCAAGCCAATGGACAACCACTCAACCACTTCATGTTTCGTGATACTTCCTATAAATCTAGGATTATAATATCACTCCTCCTTATCAAGCAATTACCAAAATAATAAACAATTAAAATAACACATAATTGTCATACATAGGACTCAAACCTAAGTCCTCTAAACATAGCCAAATACTCTCAACCATTTGAGCTAGTACTATTCTACGTCATAAAGGCTAGTATTATTTCCATAAAGGCTCCTCTACATGCATTTATTAAATAATTATTTATTTAATTATTTAAATTCCTCAAGTCTTACAATATACATGTATCTACGAGTTGTGGCTTGTAGATGGTGGAATCACGATTGTGGCTTGTGGCAGCAAAGTATATCTTAAGGTCATCATCTAAAGATGTAGGATGTGAATTACATGATGGTGGTCATGTTGTCTGGGCTTAGAGGATAAGGGTTCTCCTTCGAGTGTGTGTTTGTGCACTTTAGTTTGTTTGGGCTTAGAGGATAAGGGTTCCCTACCTTTACCACAAGTAAGCGGCCTGGGTCGAACACCCTTAACTTGATGTTAATTCGTTTTAAGTTCCCCACCCTTACCACAAGTAAGCAGCCTGGGTCCAACACCCTTAACTTGATGTTAATTCGTTTTAAGTTTCCCACCCTTACCACAAGTAAGCAGTCTAGGTCGAACACCCTTAACTTGATGTTAATTCGTTTTAAGTTCCCCACACTTACCACAAGTAAGCGGTCTGAGTCGAACACCATTAACTTGATGTTAATTCGTTTTAAGTTCCCCACCCTTACCATAAGTAAGCGACCTAGGTTGAACACCCTTAACTTGATGTTAATTCGTCTTAAGTTCCCCACCCTTACCACAAGTAAGTGGCTTGGGTCAAACACCCTTAACTTACGGTTAATTCGTTTTAAGTTCCCCACCTTTACCACAAGTAAGCGGCTTGGTCGAACACCTTTAACTTGATGTTAATTCGTCTTAAGTTCCCCACCCTTACCACAAGTAAGCAGCATGGGTTGAACACCCTTAACTTACGGTTAATCGTCTTAAGTTCCCCACCCTTACCACAAATAAGCGACCTGGGTGGAACACCCTTAATGCAAAATCGCATTTGCTTACCATAATGTTTCTTATCAAACTAAACACCCTAAAGCAAACACTACGTACATCAAACTCCCATTCACGATTATATCATACCATAAACGCGCCGCTATAACACGAGTCAACGATATCAAATAAACACTAAAGCATACACAAAGCATTCGTCACATAGCACAAAAGTAATTAGTGTACGATTTATTACAAACTTAGAATCAACATCAAATTGGAAGTATTAAAATAACGGTTCTAAGTCGCCTCTTGGTCAGCATCCTTCGCAGCTTTACCATCAACGTTCACATCCACTTCCTCTGTCCTCTTTCCCGCATCCTCCTCGGGACTAGATTTCGCCTCATCCACAAGCATACCGTCAACACCCAATTTCGTCCGGGTAAAAAAAATTATAATTTTGTTTTCAAAAAATAGATAGGAAGAGGAAGAAAAAAAAAGAACAAAAGAACAGTGAACATTGATTTGAGTATGGATATATTCCTGCTTTATTTTCATCTCATTTTACATTTAGTTTAATCTTGTTTTATTTAATCTTGGTTTCTTTATCTTGTTTATTTTATTTTATTTTATCCTTTTTATTTTATTTGATGTTATTTTTATTTTTTTATTTTAATTCTTAATTTTGATTTTAATCATATTTTGTTTACTTTTTATTTTATTTTGTTTTATTCCCTTTTCAAAAAAAATGTATGTAAAAAAATGAAATAAAAAGATAGAGGAAGAGGTTAACATAAGATCTAAGGTCTCTGATAGGTAGGGATGGTAGCTAGTTGGCCAGGGTCATCATGGATGAACAAGGAAAGAGCAGGAAGCAACATCTGCTTTCAACCTTATCCCACGTCTCAAGGTAGGAAATGAACAGAGCAGAGGCACAACAAATATCATCAAGGTCCCTTCATTCAAATGGACCTTCACCTTCTTCACTCAGGGGACTTTCCCTCATTCTGTTTTCTAAAAAAATAAAAATAAAACAGCACCTTCATCTTCCCCAACCTTCTTTCAACGACACCACCATAATCCATCATCCTTTCATTTTCACTCCACCCCAATATTCCTACGCAACACAGATTCTCTCCCATGCATACACTTCATCTTCTACCTACACCAAATAACCAAAAACAGAGAGCCTCCATTCACCTTCCCCAAAAACACTTCATTCACATAACCATGCTATCCCATCCCATTGAGCTCTCCATTACCTACATCGATCATTCATCCCCATCCACGCAAACACAAACGGAAAATAGGGAGACAAACGGAAAACAGGGAGAGGAATGAGTTGGAGTCTCAAACAAAGGCAGTCTTGATCCCGGCGGCCAAAGGGTTGGCTTCCATGGTGCTCACGAACCCAGTCGCGGTGGTCGGCACAATGGTTGCGAGTCGCAAAGCCTATGGCGCCTTTCTCTCTTGCGAAGGAAGAGAACCAAGGATTGGAGAAGAATGGAGGACCGACAGTGGCTGAAACCGGTGGCGGTAGTCTCCGGCAAGCATGGCCTTGCGACCGTGAGAGGATCTGGTGTCGTCTGCGATGACGAGGAAGAAGAGGCAGCCATTGTCTCGCACGCAGGAAGAGGAAACGAGAAGGGGGAAGATTTGGGGAGTTAGGTTCTCGCTAGCGATGCCTCCGCTAGTGGCTGGCGTTGACGGCGGCGTGTCTCTCCAACCACGGGATGTGAAGTGGCAGCACCGTGCTAGAGTTGTGGTGTGCGGAGATGAGAAGGAAGAAGCTGCTAGAAAAGGGGAAGTTTTAGTTTTAATTAGGGTTTTTAAAAGATTTGAACTTGTTTTCTTCGTGCACTCTCCATCTTAACCTCTGCACCTCTGTTTTCACTTCATACACCTCCATAATTACTAACTTCGCACCCCTGCCACACTTGTTTCACATTTTACTCTACGCACCTTTTTTTTTTCTTTATCTCACACACCTATTTTAATTTTATGCTGTGAGTACCCCCTATTATTTACTAACCTCGCACCCTACCACACTTGTTTCATGTTTTACTCTGCGCACCCCCTTTTCCTTTATCTCACACCCCTATTTTAATTTTATGCTCCGAGTACCCCCGAATATTTACTAACCTCGCACCCCTGCCACACTTGTTTCATGTTTACTTCATGCACTCTCATATTTACTTCACGCACCCTGCCTGCTTACTGCGTGCACCTCCCATATCTTATAACTCGCACCCCCTATGTCTTTGTTTCTCATTTTTGGGCCTATGTTTATGCATTACTCGTTGCACCTCCCACATTACTCTTGTACCCTACTATTATTGTTTTTTTTTACTTTTATTTTTTTTTTTATTAATTTTTTTTTCTCTTTTCCTAAAAAAGAGAAAATGAAAATATTTTAAATTATAAAAGATTACAAAAAAAATTGAAAAATCTAAAAAACGAAAAATGTTCTTTTTTGATTTATTGTGTTTGTTCGGTCGCCCGCACCGTGTTCTTTCTCTTTTAGTATCTGTCCGACCGTTCGTGTCGTATGACACATTATTTCAAGTAATTAAAAAAAATACAAAAAAATACAAAATTTTCAAAATATAAAAATATCAACATTTTGAAGCAAAAAGTCTTTTTTAAGAACTACGTGATTCTTGATTCTCCATTGTGAGATACGTAGGAGCAAGGCCAGTCCTTGTCAGGTTCACCTCCAACAAATCAAATCATTTTCCAAATAGTTTTTTAAATATCTTTTCAAGAACTACGTAACCCTGATTTCTCATCTTTAATGAGAATACGTAGGACCAAGGTAAATCCTTGTCGGACCCAAAAAATTAAAAAAATATTTTTGTTTCTTTTTAGCATTTTTGTCTTATTACTTTTTCTTGGGGAAAATTAACATTTTGAAAACCACATCGAATTTGCATTTTTAATTAAAGGTACCGCCCACGGGCGGGCGCGTAGGGTGCTAACACCTTCCTTACGCGTAACCGACTCCCGAATCCAAAATTTGGTTTTTCGCAGACTTTCTTTATTTTATGGTTTTCCATAGTTTTCCAGAAATAACTATGGTGCCGACTCCCAATATCTTTTTAAACCCGTTTTCTTTTTCGATTCGCCTTCCCGTCGCGATTCCGGTTGCGACACATACCATCCACCACATCCTTATTACATAAAACCGCGAATCATTAACATCAACATCCTTATAGAAAAAGGACGCTTGCCGCAAACCCTTCTGGAAGCCATTTATATGCTCCTAGATAACACATCTCTTCAAATCTTCCATCTCCACCTCCAACCCGTCACATTTCTCTTTCAATCCGGCCTCCAGATCCGCAATCTGGCCCTTCAACTTTTCTTCCAAGTCTAGGCAGCGCACTTTCCAAGTTGTCAGCCTTTTCCTTTCTTCTTCCCATTCTTATTTCTCCTTCTTCCAGGCCTCTTTCTCCTCAACATACTTGTCAACCTTTCATTGCAACTCTACAATTTTCGCTTGGCTCCCCCCTTCAACTCTCTCTAATATAAAGATCCCACCTGCCGGCCCAGTATCAGCGTTTTGTTGCTAAACTCAACCATAGCCTTCACTAAAGCATTAGGCTCCATATTATCAATTGAATCAATCAACGATTTCGGCATATCGATCTCGATGTCTTTTCGCACAGTTGTCTCCGGAAGCTCAATCAAGCCAGCCTCCGGTCCTTTGCCTCCGCTTGATGACCCCAGCCCCATCAAGGTGGCCCGCACTTTCTTCACATCCTTTCCTTTACCGCAACTCTGCCCTCCTCTTCGCTCCACTGTGCACATGCACATCTACCCGCGACCCTTACAAGTTGGGAACCTTAGTGCTCCCAACGACTCTAGCTTTAGCCGCCTTCTCCTTCCGTAACGCTTGGAAGAGTGTCAAATTCTTCTTTCCCATCTGTGCCATATGACCTACAACCCACAACATACAACCGTCAGAATGCTCAAACATAAAGTAACACTCAAAATTACAAAAAGATACCTTCAATATCTATAATCGGGTGAACCGAATTATAAACCCTAACTAAGCCCTTAGTGGGCATCTTATCGCTAAAGAGCATCACTGCATCCACCACCTTCTTGTTGGCCACCGACAACTCCTCCCTCGTCATCACCTTATACCTCCAAGTGTTGCCGGTCCAGAAAAATGGGAACTTAGTATTGCCGTCAGCAGTGTAAAAATGCGAACGACCAACTTGCTTTATCACCACTTTAAAGAACCCATCTTTAAAGTGTTTAAAAGATTGGATAAAAGCATTCAATCTGTTAAAACCGGGCCGACTTATAAGCGACAACCACGTCGTTGGACTTCTCGGCCTCGTAACAAAAAAGTAGTGGAATGCCCGCGGAGACGGTTACAAATACAAAGCCATACACAACGGCCGAAACACCTGCAAGTACGCCCATCTGTTTGGATGCAATTGAGTAGGAGCAACATTCAACAGCCGCAACACTGCCATGGTAAATTCATCAAACGGCAGCCGGATGTGTAGTTGTGAGAAATGACACATGTACATGTAAAAAAACTCCTCAGCAGGTCCTTCTCGGCCATGGCAGACACATTCTACAACAGTTACCCTCTTTGGCACCACTATGTCCCTTCGAGCACCTTTCTAAAAGATTGGCGTACAGTTCAGCCACGACTTCAGCAATCGCGACCATCAGAATATCGACTGTTGTGTTCGCACGTCTGCTGCAACCCACTCATATCCCGTCTTTTTCGGCCAGCTGCTTTCTGCCAACTCCTCAGGTGGATCCTCCCTAACTTCAAATATCCTCTCCATGGGAATCCTCCCCACATTTCCCGATTCCTCCCTATCACTACTATCCGATTGACTACTCCCGCTCCCCCCAGACCTCTCACTACTCGAACTCGACAAGGAAACCTTATCACTTCTACTAGACATACCTGATTCTTTTTAGGATGACGGTGGACATAAGGAAGATATCGAACAGCTCTAACGCACATAAAGTAATTGATCTCATATTTTTTACAAATGAAGTAACATGGGCACACTTTCAACAACATCTTCATTTATAAGCATGAATTCCAAACGCCACAACTTCTTCCCTCCAAAAGTCACAACCCATACCAATCGTCACAAGGCACACCAAAGGTCATGAGCATAAAAAATGACGGCACAAAACCCCTTTGGATTGGACTTTTGACACCCCTTCACCTGCCACAAACCTCTTCAAATTTTTAGCCTTAACATTGTTCATCACATTTAAAGGTTGGGGGACTGGTGTACCACACCTAGCCGGCCTAGCCAAACATGCCAACACTTATCATCCTTTTTCGTCATAGCTATACCAGCAAAGGCTGGGGGACTGGTGTACCACACCTAGCCGGCCTAGCCAAATAATAACCATAAAACCCGTCTGTGTAACCACCAAGGACGTAAATAATAGCAATCACCATACATATGTTGAGTGAAAAAAATTAACCGGCCTAAGCCACTAAAAGAGCAACAGCGGCCAAGGCCACTAAAATAGCAACAGCGGCCTAAGCCGCTAAAAGAGCAACTGGCCTAAGCCGCTAACAGGTAACCGGTCTAGGCTGGTAACTCTAGGAAACTAAGCAAGAACTTGACAAATTCAGAACATTAATGGTAAGACCCATAGGGCCCAGGATGATCGAACCAAGGGACCTGGACTAAGGCCCAAGCCCACTTACAGCCCAAACAAGGGCCCAGCCCATGACGTGACCAGACATAATTAATAATCTTTAAATATGCATAGACCCCACAAATTAAAGGTACGCATTCATTACTCTTCTAATTGCGAGATTTGACTTTCTAAGAGATCTTGCTGACTTGAGCATCAGAGTCTCTTCTACAGGTAACCTCCCTCGGGTCCAAGCCAATTCATACCGAGATATCCACAATCAACACGTATCAGTCGGGAGGAAGCCTACTGAGGAGATTGCGAACCGGAATAAGGTAAAACTTGTGTCTGACGTATCTTATTTGTTCTCTACAGGAACATCCATCTTTCTTCACCATAAAGAGCATTCATAACCATATCATGATAGGGATTTGATCTAACATAAAGAGCCTTCATAACCATATCATGAAGTGGAATTGTATTCGCTTCAACACGGTCTTGGATGACAGACGCACCATCTGTCCATCTTGATTTAACAACAATTGTCTTAAAAAGGTTGAGTACATACAATACATTGAAAATTTTTTTATTTCCCGCATGTGTTACAATGGAAATGGTTGTCATTCCTTTTACTAGAATATAACTCCCTTGAACTATCTGAACTTTTGAAATTTGTTAAGGCTTAAGTTCCTTAGAGAGTTCCTTGTCATGAGTCATGTGATTAATGCACCCACTATCAACTGGCCAAGATTCACTTTATACATTTCTTGAAAAACAAGTCACAATAAAAAGTTGATCTTCCTCTTTTTCGTTTGCACTTTTAACAACTTCTTGTTGTTGGATTTTTTTCCTACAAATCACAACTTCATGTCCAAGTTCATTGCATTTATTACATTTAGCATTAGACCTTCTCCAACACTTGAATGAAGGATGTCTATCTTGTTGCAATGCTTGCGAGAAGGATACCTTCCCTACTTCCAACTTTGTTTTCATTGTTTAAGGAACTTTCTCTATTTTCTTACATCTTGTTCATGTTCTTTATATCTCCCACCATATACATGTTCGGCTAGTAACGCTTCCTCACTAAATCTTTCTTCTCTTATAGGCATTCCTTGTTCTTATGCTTGCAAAGAATTCAACATTTATGCCAAGGTCTAGGAATCACAAGTGTAGGAAATATGTATTCCCTTTTCATACACATGCTTGGAGGAAGATTGTAAGGTGTTAAAAAGACCTACCAACACGAGTATTGGCTACTTGAAGTACTGAATAGGTTAAAACCATATGTGCAAAGTCCAAGCCTGACATTTTGTGGATCCAAAGCAAATGTAGGATGAGTTACATTATTTTTCCCAAGCTTCTGCATCAGCTAGATGTGACATCATTGATTGATGTTAATGTACTCCATCTACATGCCATCACATATATTTTGAAGTTTTAAGAACCATAAAGATGCGTTGAAGTCTTGGAATAATGCAGAAATATCTTAACACCGAGTAAGGCGTAATCTTTTCTTTTTTTTGTCATGGGTTTAAATCTTGGTTCTTTACATAATAAACAAACATTTTTATTTTCTTTGTAATATACCATACAATGATTAGGCCATGCATATCTTTTCATATCCTAATCCCAATTCATTCATCATTCTCTTGAATATGTACTAATTTTCTAGCAACATTTCTAACTCTGAAAGCATGCTTTTGATCACAACAATCATTCAATCATAATAACTAACATTCATGTTAAACTCTAACTTTAAGTTTAAAAGTCATGTTATTGTTGACAATATTGTATGCTTTTTATTAAAGGTTCATCATCATTATTTAATAAGTTAAAAAACTTCTCAACAGATAGTTTGGATCCTCTCCCACCTCTTATTCTTCTGGATTTGATCTAACATAAAAAGCATTCATAACCATGTCATGATATGCATTTGTATTCACTTCAACACGGTCTTTGACAACCGACACACCATATGTCCATCTTTCTTCAACATAAAGAGCATTCATAACCATATCATGATATGGATTTGATCTAATATAAAGAGCCTTCATAACCATATCATGATGTGGATTTGTATTCGCTTCAACATGGTCTTGGACAACAGACACACCATCTGTCCATCTTGATTTAACAACAATTGTCTTAAAAAGGTTGAGTACATACAATACATTGGAAATTGTTTTATTTCCCGCATGTGTTACAATGGAAATGGTTCTCATTCCTTTTACTAGAATATAACTCCCATGAACTATCTTAACTTTTGAAATTTGTTAAGGCTTAAGTTCCTTAGAAAGTTCCTTGTCATGAGTCATGTGATTAATGTATCCACTATCAACTGACCAAGATTCACTTTAGACATTTCTTAAAAAACAAGTCACAATAAAAAGTTGATCTCCCTCTTTTTTGTTTGCACTTTTAACAACTTCTTGTTGTTATTGGATTTTGTTCCTACAAATCACAACTTCATGTCCAAGTTCATTGTACTTATTACACTTATTACACTTAGCATTAGAACTTCTCCAACACTTGAATGAAGGATGTCTATCTTGTTGCAATGCTTGTGAGAAGGACACCTTCCCTACTTCCAACTTTGTTTTCATTGTTTAAGGAAGTTTCTCTATTTTCTCACATCTTGTTCATGTTTTTTTTATATCTCCCATCATATACATGTTTGGCCAGTAACGCTTCCTCACTAAATCTTTCTTCTCTTATAGGCCTTCCTTGTTCTTATGCTTGTAAAGAATTCAACAATTATGCCAAGGTGATCTTGGATAGGTCCTTAGTGCTTTCTAACGTGGTTATAATTGCCTCAAATCTTCCAAGTATAGTAACTAATTTTTTTCCAACAATGTGAAAATCATTAAATTGAGTACCAAGTACACTTACTCTATTTTCTATGCTTAAAAGTCTTTTAGAGTATTTCTAATGTCTTTTTATTCTTTCTTATTATGATTTTGATGCTAATTCTATAATATGTTCTAGAGAGAGAAACACTTAGATTAGTTTAGTTCTTAATAAATATCTTGCAAAAGCTATGGAAGGAAGAAAGCTACTCCATGTTCATCTTGTATACATCATCATGAGGGCCAACCCGGCCCGTTTTGGCCCAGCCCGCTTGTGGTCCGCCAAAAACGGGTCGGGTTGGGCTGGCCTGGCACCAATAAAAAGGTTGGATATTGTAACCCATCCTGTCTTAGGGCGGGCTGACCTATCTTTTTTTTATTTTTTTTAATTTTGTTTTTAATTTTTTTAACTTTTTATAAATTTTTGTTTATAAATCTATTTTATATATATATATATATTTATTTATATAATATAAAAAAATATTATTTTTTAATTATTTTTAATTTTAAACATAAAAAAATTTAAAAAAAAATGGGTTGGCGGGCTGGCCCATTTTGGCCCGCTAAACTAGCGGGCTAGGCAGGCCGAGTTATAGTGGGTTGGCGGGCTAAAAATTTTAACTCGACCCATTTTGACATCCCTAGTTGGGATTGAATCTAACTTCTAAACTCTCTTTGTATTGCACCAGATGATATATGCATTGTGTTCTGGTTTTTACGTGTTGGTTACTTGATTTGTATTTCACTTTGTGGTAATTTGGCCAATCATCATACCTCATCGACACTAGATGTAGAGACATATGGTCTAGTGTTTAGATCCAATCAAGTCTCCTAATCCTTGGCATATATCAGACATGGATATGCGGGTTTAGTTGGTTTAAATAGTCTTGTTCTTAAAGCAAGGGTTCCACCACTTGGATTGGGAAATCCTGCATCTGACACCCCTAGGTTCTTTCTCCAAGGATGTGGTTAGATCTACAAGTGAAGCATACTTCTAGGAACACTAGAAATAAATAACCAATATATAGATAATTAAAGGCAGTACAATGAAGTTAAGAGGCCAGGTAAAGTCCCAACGTCTTAATTAACATCATCTCTCTCAAATATATTTTAATCTATCTTTAACAAAACCAAAAATCAAAAATAATGTTATTTTTCTCTTTCCAAACTCAGGTTAAATTATAGACCGCTAATCTAGTTACCAAATCCTTGTGGATATGACCTTGTTGCACTACAACTGACCCAATACACTTGCTGGAAAAGTTACACCCTTAATTGGGTGCAAAAAATTAACATGTTCATCAGCTTCTCCTCTTCGAAGTTTTTTAGGCTTCCTAGGTTGTGTTTTCTAAATGGGTAGGAGTAGTTCTGGTTGATTACTTTTAGGCCAAAGTTGTTGTCCATTGATTGGGGTAATTTGAGACCCACAACAAGCTTGATAAGCATATCTTCTATAATATGCATGAACATAATCCTCAGGGTTTTCTATCTTATAGTTAATTGTTGCCACAACATGTCTACAAGGTATGCCCACCAAATTCCAAAAATAACAACTGCAATTATGCTTACTTAGATCAACCACAAACTTTTCCATTGTGAAACCCCCCAAGTGACTTTAAACTCACCATCCCCTACCTACAAAGGAAGTCAATTCCCATTTTTTCCCATTTCCTTATCAAGCCTTTTTCGTAGTTTAGGCATAATAGTTCCAAAAAATGCATTTAATTTTTCTCTTAGTGTTGTAAACCTACTCATGATGTATGACCTAACCCATTCCATCATAGTAATGATTGGTTTATTTCTAGCCAGTAAAATAGTACTATTAAATGACTTAGAAAGATTATTCCTTAACACATCAAATCTTGGATAAGTGCTAAATGTGTGTTTACACCATGACTTTCTAGGAATGGCAACTAGCCAATTAAAAGAATCCGGATTAACATTCTTCAACTCACCCATTTTATTTTCCATCCCGTGTAGAAATTTGCCTTTGCAGGCCTCATCATAATATCTCTTATGACTACACCACCACCAAATTTCTTTTTGAAATTGCTATGTAGGTGCCTCAAACAGAACTGATGTTCCACGCCATTCAAATTCTCATGAAAGACTATCATAAGTCCTTGCAAACAAATGTATTACTGTGTAAAAATATGATACGAATTAATTTGTATTTTGTTAAAAATTAATTTATTGAATTAAAATGACCTTTTTGTTGACCTGAAATGAAGACCCACAATGACTTTTAATGTTCCCATTATCTGATGGAGCTCAAAGCACGATTTTGGAGAGGAGAAGCTTCATAAGGCAGCGGAAATGTGTGGACCAAGGTTGGATGCCCTTGAGCAATGCTTTGGATTGGGGAAGTGAAGCTCTAGGAAGGAGACCTATCCTAGGGAAGGAGGCTAGAGGAGCTAAAGGAGAAACTTAGTCTAACTTTGACTCTTAGGGCAATTGTGTGGAGTGATCTCAACATCATTCAATTACCAAGCAAAGAGTAGCCAAATACAAGTGGTGGAGGCTCTCATTTATAGTAGAAAGGCCGACCAAAATGCAATGCAAATTAACATTGAAATGAAATGCAAACTTGGCTTACACTACAAGAAGCCTCTTGGATCCATTGATGCAACAGATGCAAGGATCATGTGCCAACTTCTTTTTCACGTTTGATGCTCGGTGCCATGTTCAACATGTGCCTTGAGTACAACTCACGACCAAGCTTTACAATTGGGCTTGAATTAGCCCAATTTGAAAGCTAATCAACAATGTACATTTGCGAATTATTTTATAAAGCATGGCCTAACATGTGGCCCAAAAATAAAGACTATACTAATGTTTTTACATGAAACCCATCATATTTTGATGTCCTCTTTAGCCCATGAGAAAAGCATTTGAAGCCCTTGAGGATTATTACCATCTTGATGTAAGCCCTCTTGAATATTTCTCATCATACTTCTAGTTATTGGGCCTTTTAGTGGGCTTGGACCTTAAGGTGAAAGTGGGCCATGTAATTGGCTTTTTGTGGATTCATCATCTCCTCCCCCTTAGAAAGAATTTGTTCTCAAATCAAGATTTTCATCATCATCCACGGTTCCTACAAAAGGAATTAAGTCAGATATATTGAAAGTGGAGTGAACACCATACTCAAAAGGAAGATCTAATTAATAGGCATTGTCATTAATCTTCTTGAGTATTTGAAAAGGACCATCACCATAGGGATTAAGTTTGGATTTTCACAAATGTGGAAACCTTTCTTTTCTTAAAAGCAACCAAACTAAGTCACCCCTCATTGAAACTCTAAGCTCTCTTGCCTTTGTTGTTATACTTGGCAACTTTTTCGATTTGAGTTTGGATTTAGTTTCTCACGTTTTCATGTAAATCTTTTATGAACTTAGATTTAGATACCTCTTCTTTATGGACAAAATCAAAAGAAGTAGGAAGTGGTATCAAATCTAACGGTGTGATAGGATTGAAACTATAAATAATCTCAAAAGGAGAGAGTTTGGTGGTGCTATGGACCACACGATTGTATGTAAATTCAATCTAAGGAAGATACTCATCCTAAGATTTATAATTGCCTTTTAGGTTGACCCTCAACAAAGTGGATAGAGATCTATTAACTACTTTAGTTTGCCCATTAGTTTGTGGGTGACAAGTAGTAGAAAAAGATAGCTTAGTTCCTAGCTGATACCATAAGGTTCTCCAAAACTGGCTAAGGAATTTAGTATCTCTATCAAACATAATTGTTTTAGGAAGCCCATGAAGACGAACCACCACTTTGAAAAACAAATTTGCAATATTGTTAGCATCATCTACTTTGCAGCATTGAATAAAATGTGCCTTCTTTGAAAAGAGATCCACCACCACGAAAATAGAATCAACACCCCTAGAAGTTCTTGGAATTCCTAGGACAAAGTCCATGCTTATGTCCTTCCAAGGGGTGGAAGCAATAAGCAAAGGAGTATAAAGGCTAGAAGACATTGCAGTAGATTTGCCATGTAAACATGTAAGACAACTAGAGCAATGTCTTTGAATCTTTTTCCTCATATGGGGCCAAAATAATTTTTCTTTAAGCATGACTAAAGTTTTAGCAACCCTAAAGTGTCTTATAAGTTCTCATTCATGCATTTCTTGGATAAGAAGTTTTCTATGTGAACCATAAGGAATACAAATTCTTCCTTCTTTAAACAAATACCCATTGTTCACATAGAATCCTCTTTGGGACTTTGTTGACAATCCTTGTAAATGGATGAAAAATAAGGATCTTGAAGATAAAACTCACAAATATTGTCAAAGCCAAGAATTTGAGAACCTAAGGTGGCTAGAAGAGTATATCTTCTTGAAAGTGCATTAGCCACAACATTGGTTTTCCCTTTCTTATATTTGATAATATATGAAAATTGCTCTAAAAATTTCATCCATTTAGCATGCATTTTGTTGATTTTGTGTTGGCCCTTAAAAAACTTGAGTGATTCATGATTACTATGAATGAAACAAGGTAATGTTCCCAAGTATGAAAAGCCCTTACAAGTGCATAAAGCTTCTTGTCATAGGTGGGATATTTACGCAAAGGCCCATTTAATTTTTCATTGAAATATGCAATGGGATAGCCATCTTATAATAATATAGCATCTATGTCAACTCTCGAAGCATCACATTCAAGCTCAAAGGTTTTCTCAAAATTTGGAAGAGTAAGAATGTGAGCTTGAGTGAGCTTAGCCTTAATCTTACCAAAAACATGTTGTTTCCTTTCACCTCAAACGAAAGGAACATCTTTCTTTACAAGCTTATTCAAAGGTGAAGCAAGAATTGAAAAGTTGGGTACAAACCTTCTATAGAAGCTTGCTAGACTATCAAAACTACGGATGTCCCCAACATTTTTAGGAATAGGTCATTCTTAGATGGCCTTGATTTTCTCAGGGTCAACATGGACCCCATTTTTGTTGACTACAAAACTTAGGAAGACTACACTATCTACACAAAAAGTGCATTTTTCTATATTTGCAAAAAAGTTGATTTACCTTGTTAATTGAAAGAACATTCCTAAGGTGACCTACATGACCACTAAGACTCTTACTAAACACTAAGATATCATCAAAATACACTACAACAAACTTACCAATACAATCCCTCAAGACATAATTCATTAAGCACATAAAAGTACTTGGAGCATTGGTTAGGCCAAAGGGCATGACTAACCATTCATAAAGGCCAAATTTGGTCTTAAAAGTAGTTTTCCATTCATCACCCTTTTGGGTACGAATTTAATGGTAGCCACTTTTAAGATCAATCTTAGAGAAAATATTTGTTCCATGTAACTCATCCAACATACCATCAAGTCTTGGGATGTGATGTCTATATTTTATGGTGATGTTGTTGATGGTTCTACAATCACAACACATGCACCACTTGCCATCTTTCTTGGGCACTAACAACACCAAAACAACAAAAGGACTCAAACTCTTTTGCACACAAGTCTTATCCAAAAGATCATTCACTTTACTCTCTATCTCCTTAGTTTCAATTGGATTTGTCCTATAGGTAGGTCTATTGGGAAGACTAGCCCCAGGTACAAAATCAATTTGATGCTCAATTCCTCTAACAAGAGGAAGTCCATGAGGACCATCCTTAGGAAAAACATCTTGAAATTCTTAAAGAAGAACAACTATGGAAGGAGTGAGATTCTTAAGTGAAGAACATGAAATACAAGTGAGTGAAGAGTGACACAAGAGGAGATAGGAAGGTTTTTCTTCATGAAGCAAATTGAGTAAATATTTTTGAGTTAAGAGTGTTTCATGAGAAATGACCTTAGGATTTGAACTTGGAGAATTCCATACCTTACTCTTGGGACTTAAGGTAGAGTTCATGGAACTCTCTTCCTCTCTCCTAGCTTGCATTTGAGCTTGATCACTAGCAACTTGAGTAGGAGTGAGGGGGTGAAGAACAAACTTTTTAGCCTTTTGTAGAAGGGTGATCTCATTGGTATGGCCATTGTGGGTGGTGTTGTGATCAAATTGCCACGGCCTTCGTAAGAGAATATGACAAGCTTCCATTGGAATAACATCACATAAAACTTCATCTTTGTATTTTCTAATGGAGAACTTAATGTTCACTTGATGTTTAACTTTGATATCCCCATCTTCATTAACCCAATGAAGTTTATAAGGTTTGGGATGAGGTATCAAGGCGAAGTTCAACTTCTCAACCAACTTTGTGCTACAACAATTGCAACATAAGACACTATCAATTATAAGAGAACATATGTTTTTCAAAACATCACATCTAGTGTGGAAAATTTTTTCTCTTTGATCATTGAGAGGAGCACTAGGTTGATTACTAAGAAGCATCTTTATCATGAGAAGACAACCTTCATTAGGATAAGCATCTTATTTAGAAGACGCTTGTGAATGGCTACCCTTAGAGCCACTTGAAAAAGAAAACTCATCTTGGCTACTATAGAGGTCATTACCCTTTAACACAATAATTCTTTTTGTAGGGCATTGGGCAGCCACATGACCTCGGCCTAAGCACTTAAAACACTTAATTTCACTACCTCTCTTGGTAGAGGTTTCACCTTTGTCACTTACCTTTGTTGCATTCTTAGGAGTAGACTCCTTCGCTTTTGAAAAATCCTTTTTGAAATCCTTTTGTGGCTCACTTTTAGGATATGAGGGAGAAGAATCCTTGCGAGAAGGTCTTCTTAAAAGTTGTTGCTCAACCCTAATGCACATTTGCACAAGATCATTCAAATTATTGTAGGGGAGCAATTCAACTCTATCTCTTATTACATAATTGAGACCATTAAAGAATCTAGCAATGGTAAGATCCTCATTTTCTTCAATCCCATCTCTCAAAATGTATAACTCCATTTTTTGTTTATATTCCTCTACTGTCATAGACCTTTGTTGGAGTCTTTTGAGTTTATCCATGAGCTTTTTTTTGTAATAGGATGGGACATGGCAAGCATGAAGGGCTTCTTTAAGATCAGACCAATAGTCAATTTCATGAAGCCCTTTTTCTCCTTCTTTGGAGGACTAAGGAAGTCCACCAATTTAAAGCATGCCCTTGAAAGCTAAGGAGACACGTCGTTCTTCCTCTACAACATGACTCTCAAAAAGTTGTTCAACTTTTGCAACCCAATCAAGATATGCTTATACATTATCCCTACCATGAAAGTGAGGAAATTATATGCTAACTTCTTTAGGATGTGGAGGAATGTGCCTTTGCCTTCTCACAAAAGGCGATTGTCTATTAAAGTTGCGCTTCTCATCTTTTTCCTCTTCCTCATTTTCAAAGTCATTATGCCTAGAAAAGGCACGTGAAGGCCTAGGAGAGGCACGGTGGGGACGTATGGGTCTAAGTTGATTAGCAATGACTTGGAGATTAGCTTGCATGTGAGCCATTTGAGCTTTTATGTCCTTAACCTCTTGAGAGAGATGAGTAAGGACTTGAGGATTGACTTCAACCTCCTCTTCCATTGTGGGAGAGAAGTCATGGTTATCATGTTCATCTCTTTGAACTTGGGCACTTGAACAAGTGACCCTTCTTGTACTCATAATGATTGAAAAAACTTAAGAACTTCGACAAAAGGGTGAAGGAAGAGAACTTGCACAAGTGTACCTCCAGGTAAGCGAGGTAAGTCTCACGAACTTCTTAAGTACCAAGGCTAATCATTGCCAAGGTTACACTTGCAAAAGATCTCAAAAGTTCACACAAATGTTCAAGTAATAAGTAGATAGAATCACATGAGACAAAGCACACAAACAAGCAAACAAAACACAAAACAATTGGTGAGAAACTTTGGTTTTGGGAATCAAACCACTAACATGCAAGAATAAGAGAAAACAAGTAAACTAGTTATGTGGCCTATTTGTAAGGTCAGAAAGCACTTAGAACTTTAAACACACTCACCACTAAAAATAATGCACTATTGGTGATTGCAAGGTTCTACTTAAGAGATGGGATTAAACACCTTTGGCTCCCCAAGACACCTAAGTAGGCAATGATTACAATGAGCAAAAGAGAACAAATTTTGGAACACAACTAGGTGCCAAAGTGAAGGATTCTGAGAGCACAATGGTTGAAAATGATTGGCCAAAATCAAGTTTAGAAACTCACAACTTTGAAGCCATTTTACCAAAACTTTAGCAAACGGAATACTTCATTTTGCACCACTTAAGTGACCAAGAACGATAAGAGCTCAAGAACAAAATACAAAGTGAAGCAAAGGAAATGAAAGGGCTAAATTATGTTGCCAAAAGTCCAAAATCCCGATAGCAAAGTGCTTGTTGGAGCCTCTTTGTTGGTGGCCAATGATGGACCACAAATGGAGTCACTTTGGAAACACCTCTCACAAAGAAAGTAAAGTCCAAAAGAGCACAAATCAGCCATGCAAATCTGCAAAAACAAATAAAAGAAAACACAACTTTTCCAAGCAAAAGAGTTAGCACTCACACTCACAATGAAAAATGGTTCAAGACTCGCTTAAGGTGGAAAGAAGATAAGGAAGCACTTAAGAAATCAAATAAACTAAAAGTCTACTTTAAACTTCACCTCCTAAGATGCTACCACTAGCATATAAATCATTCATAGAGCCTAATCCCCCACAATATCACAGTGACTCGAGAAGACAACAATCTTGAATGAAGCAAAGAAGTAAAGCAAGAAAAGCTAATTAAGGATTCTAAACCAAAGTGGAATTGATATTAAACAAGACTTGAAAGAATGCCAAAAATACAAGCAAATAATTAAAGGCTGAAAAAAAAGGTAGCACCATAAAAAATGAACCTAAGAAGGGCACTAGAATGGAAGAGAAATACAAGAAGTACTCAAGCAAAGGCCATGGTACTCATTCCAAGTTTATGCCAAAATGAATGAATTACATCCACTTCTAAGCAAGGAAAACTTATAGCAATGTAGAGTACACAATCAAGACATTAATCATAACAACAAAGAGCTCTACAAATACTACAAAGCAAGCACAAAACATCACTGAAACGTGAAATTCTAAAACTAGCAGACTAGAAAAACGTGAAATTGTGCCTTAACTTCAAAGATTTATCATATTTTTTGTACTTAACATTTTTGAGTGATTCTTTTTTTTTTCTCTTTTTTGTCCATGTGTTGTGTAAAAGAGACAAAAATCATATTAAAATTTGGTCCAACCAGTTGTTTAGGATAAATTACAAATAGTAGGTGTGCGTGCAATGACTTTTGGAAAACTGAAAACTAGAGCAATGTGCTCACTAAAAATATAAGATGTTCTATGGAATTCAAGTGGAATGAACTTGATTATGGTCCAGAATCAAGCATAAAGCATAGAAGAACATCTATAACACTCAAAAGCACAATTCCAATCGGTGAAATGGAATGAAAATAGTGAGACTGTGCCTTACACATCCACAAGCATTACTTTGATGATCATTGCTTTATTGTGTGATGTAGGACTTGGTTCTCATCAAGCAATGGAAGAAAAACAACAATTAAACAGTACAAAACATAAAAAGAAGTAGTAAACATGACTATAACAAAATTGAAATGATAAAGTGCAAAATACAAGAGATTCATTGAATAAAAATGAAAGAAAACACTAAGAATCAACAAGAAAGGTGTTGGACTAGAACACTTGTGAACCAATAATCATGGAGATCTACAATTTGAATCCAAGGAATTCATGTAGACTCAAAGATGATCGGGTGAAATGAAAGAAAACTTGAAGAAGAACATAAAAATGGAAGGAAACAACACGAAAACAAAAAAAAAAACACTAGAAAGGATGGAGAACCTTACAAAAACCTGAGACAATGGATGAAAAAGGCTTGAGTGGCTTTAGATTCCACTTGATGGAGCTCCAAGAGGCAACGAAAATGAGTGGAGCAAGGTTGGAAGCCCTTGAGAAATGCTATGGATTGTGGAAGTGAAGCTCTAGGAAGGAGACCTATCCGAGGGAAGGAGGCTAGAGGATAAGCTTAGTCTAGCTTTGACCCTTAAGGCAATGTGTGGAATGATCTCAACATCATTTAATTACCAAGCAAAGAGTAGCCAAATACAAGTGGTGGAGGCTCTCATTTATAGTAGAGAGGCCAGCCAAGATGTAATGCAAATTAACACTGAAATGAAATGCAAACTTGGCTTAGGCTATAAGAAACCTCTTGGATCTGTTGATGCAATGGATGCAAGGATCATGAGCTAAGTGTCCTTTCACACGTCTCATGCTTAGCGCCACATGCAACATGTGCCTTAAGAATAACTCTCGGCCAAGCTTTGCAATTGGGCTTGAATTAGCCCAATTTGAAAGCTAATCAACAATGTACTTGACCAATTATTTTATAAAGCATGGCCTAACATGTGGCCCCAAAATAAAGATTATACTAAAGCTTTTATATGAAACCCATCATATTTTGATGTCCTCTTTAGCCCATGAGAAAAGCATTTGAAGCCCTTGAGGATTATTGCCATCTTGATGTAAGCCCTTTTGAATATTTCTCATCATCCTTCTAGTTATTGGGCCTTTTAGTGGGCTTGGCCTTGAGGGAATGTGGATCATGTAATGGGCTTGGAGTAGATTCATCAATATCACTTCCAACAACCGCGTGAGAAACCACCTCCACGTCTATTTGCATTCGTTTTCAACAATAGCAAAGGCTAATGGGAAGTATTGGTCATTAGAGTCTCTACCCACTGCAACCAATAATTTACCACCATAGGTTGTCTTCAAGTGGAAACCATAAACACCAATGAAGGGCCTGCAACCACCCAAAAACCTCTCCTTACAACACTCTAAGCACATGTAAAAATAGCCAAACCTTGGTGGCAAAGTGGGTTGGGGTTGATTGATCTTAACCTTGAATGTTCCAGCCTTAATTTTAAGAAATTCAACAATGTAATCATATAAACGAGCATATTGGTATTGTCCATCCTCGACCAAATAGTCCATTGCAATTTGTTTTGCTTTGTCAGCCCTCCAGGGTGTTATGCCTACATTGTATGTCTTCTTCACTTCACCAATAATTTGGTTCACTGTCATTAAACCCCACATTCAAAAATATGTCTATTAACACCTAAGCAATCCAGTCTTTATTTATTTTTCTTCCCAAATACCTTTCCACAGTTATGACACCCAACAAATGTCTTAACCCTAAACATTTGTCTACCTCCAACCTTGCTCCCTATAATTAAAAAATCGCATATTTTTTTACAAATAGCTCTCACTCTCTTTTGATCATTTTTCACAAATTTAACTTCTTTACCATTTAGAACATTATGCTTCATTGGTGCACGTTTAAAATCCTTCAAAGAACAAAACTCCATTCCCAATTTAAATTTGAAGTCATTGTTCATATCTTTAGGTCTATACTTTGAAAATTTTGGCCCCACATTCAAAACACCCTCATCACACTATCCACATCAGAATCCAACTCATCAATATTGTATTCTTCATTTATGGCATGCACTTTAATTTCTTCATTAGTCACAAATGACCCTTCACCAACATTTTTGGTACTCCTCACTCTTTTTGAATTTCGTTTCAATGATTTCCACCTACCCAAATAGGGCCAATATTTTTATGAGGTGGATCATTGTCCATCCTAAATCCATCCTCATCATCTGTAACCCTTTCTTCTTCACTATCATCTAGCTTATTTGTAGCTGAACCTTTTTCCTCTTTATCCTCAATCTATTCTTCCACCACTTCCTCTTGACCCACCACATCCTCTTGACCCACCACATCCTCTTCGCCAACCACATCCTTTTGACCCACCACTTCTTCCTAACCCACCACTTCCTCTTGACCTACCACTTCCTCCTGACCCACCATTTCCTCTTGACCCACCACTTCCTCCACTTCGTCCTGACCTATTGTTGCAACCGAAATCGCGAGGGGATGACCAACAAAAAATAAAATTTGAAAAAAAATAGAGTTTGGAGTTGCCGTCATAATTTATTTTGGAAAATTACAGAAAAACCAAAAAAAAATAAGATAAGGTATGAAAAAACAAAATGTGGGTCCGGGAGTTGGTTACGCGTAGGGAAGGTGTTAGCACCCTACAATGTTCGTCCTAAGACGGTAAATTTAACTAAATGTGCAAAAATTATGTGATTTTTCAAAATGTTTATTTTCCCTAAAAAATAATAGGTTAAAATACCTTTTTGATCCCAATTTTCGTCAAGTTTTTTCAAATAAGTTCTAATTTTGGTTTTGTGTTCAAATAGGTCCCAGTTTTCGTTAATTTTGTTCAATTGGGTCTTTTTTTGCTAACACCGTTTAAATCATTAACGGCCATGAACAGTGACTGCCACGTGTCACTTCGTGGTTTTTTTGAATTTTTTATTTTTATTTTTATTTTTTTTTAATTTTTTTTAACTTTTTTTTTAAATTTTGTTAATTTTTTTTAAATGTACACGTGTCAACCTAGAAGTGTGCCACGTGTCACTTCGTGGTTTTTTTGAATTTTTTAAAAAAATTTTTAATTTTTTTTAAAATTTTTTTTAAATGTCCACGTGTCAACCTAGTAGCGTGCCATGTGTCAAAGTCAATATTCTAAATTCAATTTGGTCCCTATATTTGTTATTTTTGTTCAATTAGGTCCCAATTTTTGTTAACATTAACCAATTTGGTCCCTCTCCAAATTAAAACCAAATTTAATTTT
>Ga0214543_1000706_pt1 | contig 58862 bp, 23 predicted proteins | sample CNSS2metaG_FD_160094 | JGI IMG/M metagenome (GOLD analysis project Ga0214543, IMG submission 160094) | Root nodule microbial communities from cowpea collected in UCLA plant growth center, Los Angeles, California, USA - CNSS2 | ecosystem: Host-associated > Plants > Roots > Nodule | place: USA...
AATCATATATATTTTTTTTTATATATATATATATATATATATATATATATATATATATATATATACATATATATATATATATATATATATATATATATGTTAAAATGTCTTTTTGAAATATAATTAATGGATTGTAATTATATTCTGTTATGGGTATGTTATGAATTATGTTTACCATTAAATAATATCTTAAGAACTTACTATATTTAGAATTTTTGAGATGTTTCATTGGGGCAATTATCTGGTTAGTTAAAATTATAAAGTGGTCTATTAATATTAAGTCTAATGTTGTTGTGTAGATACCTAAATTAATACTCCAATTTGATGAGGGACCGAAGAAGAATTATTAAAATCTATAATGTGACTAACAATAATTATAAAATAGGTTATGATCCTCATTTGTAGATACGGCAACATTATGTACTATATTAGGGTTTTGTTTTCTCTTCATCTCCATAATGCAACATAACAAAAGTAGTGCCTAAGGCTCCTTACTTTTGGAATATCACATACTCGTGATTAATCTCATCATTCACATCATTCCCAATGTCAAACTCAAATATGCTCTCACATACTTTTCCATGGTGAATTAGATTATGGGTTCATTAAAGATTAACATATGATTATACTACGCATTTTGAATCAATATGGGTAAAAACATGTGGCTAGACATTATTATTATTTGTTAGAAAATTCCTTCATCTTCCATTAAGAATACTAGTTGCTAGGGTCGGCTCAAGGGTAAAAGAATTAAAATTACTCGCTTTAGGACTTTAGCAAAAGAAGTCCTCAAAAAAGGTTTTTGCTACTAATATTTCCCTATTAATTAATTAATTGTAAACTTATTTTTAAGAAAAAAATATTTTTGCACTAACATACCTCTATTAAATTAATTATGAAATTATTTTTTAGATAAAAAAAGGCTCGAAATAATATTTTATTACTAATATAACTTTATTTCATTAATTATAAGTTTATGTTTGAAAATAAAATTTAATTAAATTATAATATTAGTGTATGTTAATTTTTGTTGGTATTAAAAATGATAATTAATGAGTTAAAATCTTTATTTAGTAAATTACAATTTTGTTTACGAAGAAGAGAATGATTAGTTATTTTTATTCTTTTATAATTTTATTTTCTTCTTTTATTTTTTATCTCTTTGTGACTTCTCTTGCCTCTCCTTAGTTCCTTCATTTTTTTAGGGTCTTGACATATTACATTCTTTCGATCTCATCATATTGTCTGTGTGACAAATTTTTCATCCCCATTTCTGCTTAGTATGTTTTTTTGTTTTTATTTGTGTTGTTGTAGTTTTTATTTTGTTTTGGATTTGTACTAAAATTAGAAATGTCTTTCTTTTGCCCAATTTTATTTTTTGGTACTTTTAGATTTACGAATTTCAAGAATTTTTTTTTTTGCATATATTTTGACGAAACACTGAAATTTTTCGACAAAACTATTAATTAGATTATGGGTTAATCTTTTGGTGCATAATAAATTAATTGGAGCATAATTAAAAAAACTTATTTTGTGAGCTTGTTTTAGGGTTAAGTAAACGTTAGATCAATAATATCATGATGACATATTTATTATTATGGAAGGAAACTGGACCTACATTATGCAATGAGGAGTTCATGTTCACTTAATTTCAATTTTTATTGTTCTTATATTACTATAATTTTAACTGTGCTCTTACAACTAAAATTATTTTCACATAAAGTAAGAAATATTATTCAATCTCCCACACTTGTAATTATTCAAAGGAAAAACAAATGTATCAGAACTTTTCTCCTTTTGTGCAGTCCTGCAATTAAGAACAACCATGAATTTTTATGCACTTTCCTTAAATCACAAATGGTATATGTTTTATTTTACTTTTTTCATAAGTTTCATTATCTGTTGAATTCAATTTCATTGTTCCCATTAGGTAAAGAAAAGTGGTGTAATAAACATGAAGTGAAGAGTGGGATTAGGTGGAAAAGTTTTGAAGATGCTCACCTTATCTGCAACTATGAAAGGGACAGAGTGGGATTAGGAATCCTATAAAAATGAAAAACGTTAAAATCTTGGAATTGAGCTCTGTCAAATCTGCAGTGAATGAGAGACTTGATGACACACAGATGCTTTCTGAGTTCAACTGCCACATACAAGCAATTAATGACTTGTCCTTCATCTTCTTGTGGGTCATGCCAATCAATACCATATCATCCCCAGACTACCAAAAATTTTCATCATTTCTAATATTCTGCATAACAAAATCCAAAAACCTACTGTTTCTAACTCTTCAATTTCCCAAAAAATAAAGTTTATGCATTTCATTTGTTAGCATGTGATGTTGATTTTGAGTTAAGGTCAATAATAATGATGATAAAAGATGATTCGAAATGAAGTAATAAAGAGAAGCTTGAAGATAAAAGGAACATCATGTGTGAAACTTCTTCAAAAGGAAGAAACCAATGAGAGAGAGGCATTAACTAGGTGGAGTGTTGATAGAAATTCAAGAAAAAAGAGGCATTAATGGGATGAAATGGTGATAGAAATTCCAGAAAAAAAAAAGGTAGGAGCATTTTTTGTTATTAGGGTTTATATTATAACATAGTAGTGTTAGGCAAAACGATGATATTGGATTCAAGTGGAAAGATATGAAAAAGATTTCGCAATAGAAGAAAAAGATCGGAAATAGAGAGATTACTTTTGAACGCTTTTGGCTAATTAGTCTTAATATTTTCCAGCTAGAACAACTATAAATAGCGTATAAATGCGATGTTAAGTGTTGTTATTTAGTCTTAAGCTTTATAAAAATTAAGGTTGGAACTATGTATTGTTAGGCTCAGGATTGATTTAGTTTTTCTAGGAGCTGATTTAGTCATTAATTGAATGTAAGTTGATTTAGTTGCAAGACTCAACTTTATCTAGTAATTAGATATAAAGTTGATCTAGTTGCAAGATCTAAGGTTGATCTAGTGGTTAGACACAAGACAGATCTAGTTACAAGACCCAAAGTTGATCTAGTGGTTAGACATAAGGTTAATCTAGTTGCAAGGTCCAAGATTGATTTAAATGTTAGACAGAAGGCTGATCTAGTTGCTAGATTCAATACCAGGAGATTACTAGATCAGAAGTATGAGATAGTAAATAAGAAGATTAAAACTCATAATTTAAGTAACTATTCAAAACATAACGAAATATGTGAATTAATTGGAAAAATTTGATAAACATTGAAATTAGAGGAAAATCTGAAAGATAAAAAAAATAGACATAAAAAAAAGACTTTAAAGGAGAAAAATGACAAGACATTTTAAGTGTTCTATCACATTTTGGTTAGAACACCTACTACTAAAAAAGAAAAGGTTTAAAAATCTATTATTTCAAAATTTTGATTTAAAGGTGTTATCATTATTATCGATTATTTCCTTTTTTGGAAAGATGAAAAATGAAAGTAGAATCTTGAAAGATACAAGTATAAACATTAGTGTAAAAAGTTTAATAATAGTGAATGAATATCATCACTCGCCGTAGTTTATCCTTGAATATCAAATAAAGTCTTGGATTGAATGAAGTGAGTTGACGCCAACCAAACATAGTCACCAATGATGGTAACTAGGGTTAAATCAAGTAGAGAGTGACCACGGTGCAAAACACTTTATTAGTGTGTGTTTTGTTTCATTAATGACTATGTTTAACAAGTTTTCATAGATGCCAAGTTGTAAATAAATCCAAACACATAAAATATGAGGATTTTTGTGTGTAGTAATTAATTATAAGATTTTGGAGGGCACGAAAACTTATGATGTTGAAGTAGGAAAGAAAATTATTCAGAAAGAGAAAATGGTCGTTTCACATCGCATCAATGGAAGTAGTAGGACGTTGGTGTTGCTGACACATGAATTGTAGGCATTAGAGCTTAGCATATATAATTAAGGAGAAAGGACAGAACATGAGAGACCCAGTTTCATACACCAAATCTCTCTATTTCAGTTTCAGATCACCATTTTATCTTTCCAAAATATCTTTTTTAATTCATTTACTTCTCGCTTTAAAATATTGATGTGACATACTTCAACTTATGTTTCTCATATTTATACAATATAAAACATTGCTTAATTAATAAATGTCACACCGAACCTGTGGACCTCCCCAAGAAAAAACAAATTTCCTTTTTACACCTCCGTGAATTTCTTGGACACTCTCTTTTATTTCAGAATGTTATATTTCACATTGCAGAAGGAATGGTAGGTGTTTAAAACTATTATGGGGGGTGCAAGAAGAAATATTCTAATAAAAGACCTAGCATGTTTTTATGTTAAGGCTTTGACAGAAATTCTCGTTCTGGACTAATACAACGAGAGAAGCCCATGGATTCTGTAAATAAGTGTGAATAAGAGCGTATAGACCACCATTTTGATTAATTGAACCAATCTTCCTTCCTGTTTTCAGATTTTGAATGATACAGCTAGTATTAGAAAAACTAATATGTACAACAGGATGAGAAACAAGCTCTGAAACAAAGTATTGTTACATGTTCTCTGCCAGAGAATTTCAAAAGGAATGCCTATATATGAAACTAAAACAAAAAAATTAAATAATAATGCATTGGAGATTCATGTGTGTCTTTAAGTGTCACACGTGTCTTCATGTTGTTTTGAATTCTAATATATTGTTCTTTTTCATGTTAACTAGATGGTGTGGTTATCATCTTGTTTTGTTATATTATTTACGTATTTTCATGTATTAAGAAATGTAAGATTTTGTGATTAATTTAAAAAATTGTGTTCAATATGACAAGTAATTTTTATTGCTCGAATGAAAAAGGTGTAAATGAGAAGATTATCATGCTTTTCTCATTCCTTTTCATCAATCAAAAAATTATATACGTTGTCACCATTGAGACTTTTATTATCATTTAGCACATGTTCAATCAAAACAATAAAAACTACTTATCATTTATATTAATAGCTATATATTTTGTATTTACTATAAAATCTCATATTTCTTATTATGTAGGGACAAGTAAAAAATATAATAAATAAGATAGTAAGTAACCAAATGAAAGAATTAACTTGCAATTTTTTAAAATATTCAATATGATAAAGTAAATTTAATTTAAAAATTTTAAATTTATCATAAACTTAAACTTTGTCAACTTAAAATTTAATTAATCTTGAAATAAATAAATATGATTATAGTTAATTGCATGTTAATATGATGTTAATATCGAAGGGTGTTTTGGTGAAAATGATTGGAAAATAACTAACTATGGCATGTAGTATAAGAAGGGACTAGAACCATTCTGACACGGACAAACAGAGAGATGGGAATCGTTGGTAATATTCGCTTCCCTTCAGTGCTCAAAGTTCCTTTGGATACGAAACTACACAACAAATCATTATGGCGATGTATGGTTCCTCCTTCTTATCTTAACTACCCCATAAGGTTCACTCCAATATCTTGTAAGCTGCCAGAAAGTGGGACTGAGGACAATCCCACCGCCACAAGCAAGAGCCTTTACAAGAGCAAGGACAGGATGGAGGACTACAACGTCGCCATGAAGAGAATGATGAGGAACCCTTATGAGTATCACCATGATCTGGGTTAGTTTCATCTTTTTACTCTCTTTTCATACCCCCATATGCTACCTAGTGCTTTTGTTTGGCCCTTTTGCTCTTTCAAATGATATTGAGAAATGTAACGGATATGAGAGGGGAATCAATGATTTTGGTGGTGGGTTTTTCTTAACCGCTGCTGCATTGTTGATGGTGCTAGATTATCGATGATAGTATGATTCTTTTCCTCATTCAGTTGGTTTTGTTCTTGCAATCTTCAATTATTGTGCTTGTGCATTTTATCTTAAAATTGGAGATGGTCTTACACTAAGCTAGACGGATTGGAATTTACTATGCTTCCTTTACTTCTTGAAGAGGTTGTCTTTTGTTAAGACGTTGAGATTCTTTGTGCCCCCTCCCCATTTGAATAATGAAGTGTATGCCATGCGATTCCTGTTCAAATCTTAGTTTTAATTGGTAGTACAGAGTGTACTTAAAGTATTGCAATGGATGTAAATTGCCCTTGAAATGTCTATTTTTTCTCTTGTTAGTTTTATAATTTGTCTTTAACTTAATCTCAAAAGTCTCTACCTATTTGTTCTCATCATTACTAGTGAATTTAAGACTTTTAATATTAATTTACTGTGAATTGAAGTTACGACATTGACTTTGACATCAATTGTTAGATCAAACGTGTACTACTAGGCTAAAAGTTGCTGTCAATAGTTAATCCACAACTATTTCTTTAAAAGCGTAGTTGTTGTATATCGGACCCCATGTGTGCCATTGCATTGATTTAATATTTGAAGATTTTGAGAAACGTTTGAAGGTTTGTCAAATTACTCTAAAGAAAGGAAGAAGGATCACCTAGAACAATGCTAATTAGCATGTTTAAAAGTTTACAAAAGGAAGAGACTAGATGAAGCTTGGTATGACGAGATTTTCAACTACTTATTTGACTTCAACTTGTCTTTATGAATCAAAAGCATCATTGATGATCATGTTTCACTTTGAAGATTGGAAAACAAGAAATTTTGGAACTTTGCACATGGAGAGAAAAGTTGTGAATGTGGTAAAGGATAGCCAGCTTTGGAGAATGTAACCACATGCCTTGAAGTTGTTGTCCCTTTTATAGTGGTCCTTAGATTCATGGATTCAGAAATAACACCCACAATGAGTTTTATATATATGAGCATATGGATTGCGCAAAAGAGAAAATTAACTGCAACTTTAATAATATTAAGAAAAGGTAAATCTTTTAAACCTTTTTCATTTAAGTTCTTTTTACTTATTTGTGTAATTTTTTTTAACCTCTGATGTACCATAATTGATATTTTCATAATTATGAACCTACTTGGAAAATCATTGATCAGAGGTGAGATAATTAGCTTTGAAGGTCTTTGCATGTTAACACGTTAATCTTACACTATCAACCTAATTTTAGACATAATGTTCAACAAGTAAAAGAGGGATTTTTTCTGTGCATGAGAAGATTGGTTAAGGATGTTGCCAAAAGGAAATAAATTACTTCGCAACTTAGGGATATTTTTTCAATGAAAAATGCAAATGATTGTAAGAAAAATATTCTTCCTGGAAAACTGTGGGAGATGTCTAGGGATGAAACTTTAGACTTGAAGAGGTTTGTTGTTCAAATTTGGAGCTTGACCTGTAGTTCGTCTGTGTGTGAGAGTAATTTAAGCTTATTTGAAATGGTAATTGAAGCTATCAAGTTATTTGTGGTTTCTAGTTTTCTTCATTTGGTTTATATAATTATTAAAATTTCAAATTAATTACAGATCCATACAAAAATAAGAAACTGACTGCATAAGAAAGAGGATGAACAATTTGGTTTGTGTTGCATAACTTAAAGTTAAAAAATAAACTCATTAGAAAAATTGACTTTTGTCCCATTTGATGATATTGAGTCTGATGTCGGTTTGAGCAAACTCAAGGCAAGGTGATAGTGAAAATGTTGGCCTAACTAAAGCAAGTTCAAGTGATCCAATTCTAGATGCACTTGATCTTGATAATACAGTTCTTGATGCCAATGTTGATACACATTTTTCATTTGAGGAAGAGCTTGAAGGTGATGAAGATGATTATCTTGTAGAAGATGTCATTAGAGGATTGGAGACATAGACCATTGAAAAAATTTGTCCTTTATTTAGTTATTTAATTATTGTCACCTTATAATTCATGTACTGTGTGATTGTATGAACTTATAATAGTCATCCACTGCTAAACTTGCTATTTTGGTATGGTGGGATTGTTGTTTCACTGTTTGTTTGATTATGGGGATGAAATGTTGAATTGGTATGTTATTTATTTATCTCTCCCATATGTTTTAGAAGTGTAACATTCTCCACTTCCAATAGTACTATTTCCTTGCATGATATATCATTCAACTGATGCAACCAGTGTGTACTGATTTTCAGGTATGAATTATACTCTTATCACGGACTACTTGATTGTGGGCTCTCAACCGCAGAAACCGGAAGACATAGATCACCTAAAAAATGAAGAGTGTGTGGCTTACATTCTAAATTTGCAACAGGATAAGGATGTTGATTACTGGGGAATAGATTTACAATCAATAATAAGAAGGTGTCATGAACTTGAAATTGGCCACATGAGGAGACCGGTAAGCTAGCTCGTTTTCGGTAAATTTATCGAGGATAACGAAAAAATCTCTCTCGTATTGTGATAGTGTGAACAAAATTTAACTAGCCAAATGTCATTAAGTAGAGTTTTTGAAGGAAGTGACGAGATAAATAAAGGGGGGAATACACAAAATCTGACTTCTTTGCTTGATTTGGCTACATTTTTTATATTATGCAGGACACTCCTTAGTACATGTGATAAAATGAGACATGAATCTTGGAAGACATAAGTTTTTGAATCTAAAGATACATCTGTAGGAAAAATACTATGAACCTTAAACATTCAACAACGAAATTTGAATCTAAAGATACATCTGTAGGAAAAATACTATGAACCTTAAACATTCAACAACGAAAAATTTATCAAGTTTATTAAATGCTCCATTTGCCTTTTGTCAACAGTCTTGAGTTTTCATGACTAAGTGTAATCATTAACCTATTTACTTTTTCAATGCAATTGACTATATTCGATGTGAAGAATGTAAAAGGTTATCTTGACTCTGAAATTGTTCCATTTTTGGCTTACTTGTTCTTACATTATCAGGCTTTTTTTCTTGTCTACATTATTAGGCAAAAGACTTTGATCCAGGGTCCTTGCGAAGTGAACTACCTAAAGCAGTTGCGTCCTTAGAATGGGGAATTTCTGAGGGGAAAGGAAGAGTTTATGTACACTGTACTGCAGGGCTTGGAAGAGCTCCAGCGGTGGCAATTGCTTATTTGTTCTGGTTTTGTGGCATGAAGGTGAGTCCTAAACCCTCATTAATTTTTTGACTAGTGTTATAGTTGCACATCATCATCCTCTTGGTGGTGTTAGATTGCTTCATAGTTTTCTTAAATGAGAAGTACAAGTTTTGTGTGGTGGACAGCTAAATGAAGCGTATGATATGCTAACTTCAAAGAGACCTTGTGGACCAAATAAAACAGCAATACGTGGAGCTACGTATGATTTGGCTAAGAATGATCCATTCAAGGAGCCATTTGAAAATCTTCCAGAATATGCATTTGAGGATATAGCAGACTGGGAAAGAAACTTGATCCAAAATCGTGTCCGCTCCCTTCGTCATACTTGACAACTTAGGCAAGTGTATAATAATACTGCACAAGACTGGATATTTTTTCAAGCATATTCATACTGATATTGGCATATATAGCCAATAACGTGTTTAAAATATTCAGTATAGTAGAGAGTGGTAATCAATCAATTCTGCGAATAATGCACACCATAATTGTAGACTTCTTCATAATATCTGAGAATGCAAAGTACTCAATACTTTAGATTTTTTTTTTCTGCTTTTCTTTGCCTCATAATCCACTAAAGTTTAAATGCTCTTGTCAGTTTAAATGAGTATGCCTAAGTTAAGAAATGATAATATGTTTGGTAAAACCAAGTCAATTTATAATGATTTTGAATCTACTAATTTTTTTTCTTTACAAAATACAAAGAATCTCCAAAATCTCGTTGAATTCGGGTGCTAAACTCACATCTGTCTTTACAAATGCTTTATTTTACGAGGAATTATAACAATGAATCTGGCCTTGCCCTCTTATGAGTAAGACATTCCCACATAAAATCAAAAGCTTTATCACCAAGATTGAGATTTCCCTTTCTAAAACACTTGTATCTTTTAAATATCTCTCACAACAAATTCTCCGTCGTCAAAATATTTGTCTCCTTTCGCTAACAAATATACGCTAACAAATATAACGTGACAAAACACAGTATATGTAACCTTAGCTTTTTCGCACGTTATAAAAATAGAACACCCCTCAATAAAATTGATCATTTCATTCAATTTTGTCTGCATGTAAAATATAATTGTGAGGTTACGAAAAAACATTCTCAATACAATATTGATATTGCAAGCATGAAAGAGCTAAACTAGTGGCGATAAAAGATTGTAGAAGCTTCACTTGCTTGGATCTTTAACTTATGCTCTTCAAAAATGAATTAAAGCTTATCTCAATTATACAAAATTAAACTATAGGATAAGATTAGTAAACTCACTATATATATTTTATTATTCATCTTAAAATGATTCAGCATACCCTCTCACACCAAAAATTAATATCACGGTGAGATTAAATTTGAATAGTGCGATGTTGACAGAAATATATTCAACTCCAAAAATGTATTATAGAAATATATTGGAAGCCATAACAAATTATGACCGAAGCACTGCAAGCTAAAAAGTATATAATATATACATATAATTAATTAAAAATGTACAAGTATAATTGCAAATCCGGAAGTCAAGATTGCATAATCCAGAAAGCTTTCAGATTAACCTGAAAGTTAAAATATGAGACAAGATTATGGTACAGGAACAAACCGTCGTGGCAACAAGTGTGGTGTGTTGTGGATAACATGAACCAAGGAGGTTAAGTGCCGCAAATATGTTTTCAATAAATAAATAAATAAATAAATATATATATATATATTAAAAAAATTTAAATAAATAAAATAATAGAAAAGATTAAAAAGTGGTGAGCTTTGTCAACTCGTCCAAGTTAGAAATTTTGGATATCAATCCTACCCATGATCCATTTTTGGCATGTCAACAGTGGTTCGTGTCAAAACGAATCGGTTCGACTCATTTCGACACCTCTTATGTTTGATGTTTCTTCACACCTTCCCTTTTATCTTCTAAAACCCATAAAACCATAAATCCAAAATTATTCCTAACGAAAATTATAATAAATAGGTAAAAATTATCCCTATACCTCCTTTTCCTTTAATTATTCTAGAATGATGTTCCAAAAGTTATTCTGGATTAAAAAATTCCTTTCCAAACACATATTTCAAAATATATTTTCTTTACATATTCTAAAATGAGTGTTTTAGTCAAATCCAAAAATATCTTCCATAACACCTATTATAGAATCCATAAGTACCTAGATTTCAAAAATATCTTTCAAAACATACATTTCAAAATAGTTTTACCTTTAGAATAGATATTTTGTAAAATATTTCTTCTAGATTTTGAAAATATCTTTCGAAATCCAAAAATATATTTTGGAACACCTATTTCGAAACATATTTTTTACTTTTAAAAATAGTTATTTTGGAAGATATTCCAAAAATATCTTCTAGAATACCTATTCTGGAATGTATAGAAAATATAAAAAATAGGTGTTCCATAAAAGTATTTTTGGGCGAGAACACCCATTACGGAATATATTAAAAGAATGAGGTGTATGGATGGAAGGGTGGTGTGAAAATGAAGGAAGAAACAAATGTTGATGGTAAATGACATGGAGGATGAGGCGTGGTGATTTGAGTGGGAGGGTGGTGAAGATAAAGGTGGAGGGTCATGAAAGAAGAGGGTAAAAGTATAATTTTATCAAGCCAATGAGGGTGCTGGAAGAAAAAAGGAAGGTGTACATGAAGAAGCTGCCCTTTATGTTTTACACACCCCATGGGAGTGTAGGAGAAAACCAGTGAGTTGCAAAAAGAAACCTCTTGTGGGTAGTTGTAAGTGAGGTGCAATTGATCTGATGTAAACTATAGAAAGAAGCTTCATTAAATCGAAAGTCAAGTGTTCTCAAAGCATGTGACAGTCAATATCTAAGTGATTCGTTCGTTCATCAAGGAGACATGTAGAGGGTGACCCGAGCAAAAACGATGATGAGCACAATTCTGAGGTTTTGGGTGTGGGTTTTGGGAGAATTCTATTCCCCTAATTCTATCACTTGTTTCTACCATTAGCTTTTGTTACTTTCCTATCATGTACTGTTTTTCTCATATCACAATTGTCGGTGAAATTTTAAGAAAAGTCTTGTACCAGAATTCTCTCTATTATACTTGTTGTATTGTATTCTTGCTGCTATGAGGCAAAAAAGTAATACTAAAACACAAAAAACAGTAAAGATAACAATATTGCAATGAAATCCTGCACTCTCTACATCACACAGAAATAAAAAATCTCTGTAAAATAGCCACGAGTTGAAAACCATTAAACTGACGCTGCAAAACAAGAATCAAAATCCGTATTCAATAATTCAGTACACAAACGGTGTGGTTCTGTATAAACAGACTGCAGGTAGCAGTAAATAGTTGTGCAGGACATGGACTTAAATTAAAAACCAAAGGAGACATTATTGAAGGATTGTAAATTATTTAGAATAAAGGGGAAAGACAGAACTGAAATATTGAGCAAAAGAGTTACAGGAAATGAAAGAACAAAGATTACGAAACACAGTTTTAGTAAGTACTATGCAGGAGGTTTTATTCAATATGCATAAATGTCCATGTATTCTATCAATTAAAATGGAAATAATGAAAAGATAGTTCATCATTAGACAGAAGATTGACTAACCTGATGAATATTGAAGATACAGCTGCACTTAGAAAAAGGATCAACAACTTTTGCAACAGAAAACATGTTAAATTGATGACAATATAAGTCATAAGTGGGGATTAGTGGTCAGAATCCGCTTCTCAAATAGAAACTAAATTATAGAGTAATAAATAATTATAATGTTAACCCTATTGGGGTTTTGCATCATACATATCTAATAAAGGACTTTTCCGTAGGCTCCTAATACATATTTGACATCTGTGCATGCTTTGTGGCTGGCTCTTATGGGAATTGAGCTGTGATTGCCAGACTATATAAACCACATCAGAACATGAGGTTACATAAGCAATCAACAATCTGAGCATAGAATTCATTTGCAAAGAAAATCATAACAATAAGCAACCTAGATAGAAATGAAAAACTAAACCTAGCTTTTGATATGTTATACTGAAGCAACTGAATGTCTTCCTTTGATATAAAAACAGATAATTGCCGAAACATCACTAAATTTTATCATTTTAAGTTAAAATGTGAAAAAGACCTGCAATCCATTTGGAACCCCATGAAATTTTATTCATAGCACGTTCTCATTCAGCATCAGATAGTGACTGTCCTTAAGAAATTCGTCATTGCCTGCTGGTGTACAATGATTTATCACCACAAGAACACCCATATGGACAATGGCAGTCTTCTTTCCCTCCTCCATGCTAAGGTTAGCAGAAAAGCTTTTGAAAATACCGAGGGAGAAATGTAATGAAGCGTACAACAAACAAGAAACCCAAAAATGCCTGATGCGAAGGGTCATTCACCAAGTGTGACAAGCACGTAAAATATCAAAGCAAAAGAAATTTCCCCAGCAACATAAGCACTGCAAGAAGTTAAGGAAAGATTCAAGAACAATGGCATCAATAATGTCACGACATCTTCAATGCACTTTACACATTAATCAATCTTATAAAAAATGATCCCACAACCCTACACAAATCCCACTGGGACTGTATATCCAAATTTGAATTTTAAGTGGTGATCAAATTATGGTTATATCTATGTATTCCTTTAATTATCATATGATACTAATTAATAATAAATAGAGAACTTCAATATACAAGATTACCCAAAAATAAGCCAGTTTAGAACCTCAACCAGCATATTCACAGCTATTTACTTACAATCTGCTGTTTAAAATTATGATTATGGGTTGAATTGAATAAACCATAATATCATTTTTTAAAATTCATAAGAATCCAAAACAGGCAAAAATAAATAAGACAAGTCTAAGAACCAAAACTTGAGATGAAAATCCATCTATTGTACTCATCAGAAATTTTCAGTAACCTATTTGCGGAAACCAGAAAAGCAACCATTTCAAATTATATATTAAAACGAAGGAAAAAATTTAAAAACATCTAGGAAACGGTTTTTCGATTTCTGCAATCTCATGTAATGAAAGCCTCCTTTCCTATAAAAAAAATAAAAGTCTACAAACTACATACACCCTATCTATGTTAATCTTTTTGGCACAATAAAAAATTCAAAATTTCCCCAGATGAGAAAAAAAAAAAAAAAAAGCACTACTAGGTGGAAAATGGCCAAGAAGAAAAGGTCTTGGAAAGTAAATGGAAGCAAATTCTAGACTATGAAAAAGCTGAACAGAATCCATTTTTTTTTTTCAAATTCAAAAAGTAAGCATTTTTGTAAAACCTCAAGTCTTCCGAGAAAACTCTTGGAATCAAAGAGGTGAAAAAAATAAGCAGAAGAAAAAGAAAAGATAAAATACTTAAGGTTGTATGAGCAAAGAAGCACTAGTAATGGAATTGACATCTGGATATTGGTGGTAGGACTCCCGATCACAAGCATTATTCAGAAAATGTTGTTTACACTAAATGCAAGTAATGTTAAATTTGAAGAAGCCCATCAAATTATTGCCACTCACCTTCAGTACCCCAGCAATTTATGCACAAATGAACCATAAAACTCCCCAAACTAGATGCAACAAGGGAAAAAGGGTAGAAAAACTATAGGACAACGAAAGATACATGACCAAGTGATATCAAGGGTATATTTGATATGTAAATATAAGTAAAAACAATATGTTAGTAGTTAATTAGTTACTGGTAAATAGTTTTTTGGTAGCTGCATATAAAATAGGTAGGACATTGTATTCTAGAGAGCTACATCTAGACTAGATGTAAACATATTGAAATAATAATCAAGTGCAGTATTGCCTGTTACATCAATTGTCCCATAGCAGATCAAATGGGCATCAAGCCACAATCGAATTGTGTTCAATTATCAGTAAAGTAATTGTTGAAAGGGAGATTGTTGCAAGTTGTATCAATTGTCTCGTGGTAGAAGTCAGGTAGGCCAAGTTTAATTAGCCCATGACTCTTCATGAAGATGGAGGGGAACCTTCTTATGGGGATCACTAGGAGCATGACTAGAAGGGGAGCCTGCTACTTACTCCTTTCCTTTAGCTTATTTAGCATTTCTCCTTTCCATTAGTTTTTTCCAAGACTAATGTTGCTTCTACTTGAGATTAAAACAGAAAAAGATATGCTTGAGGGCTTAATCAAACCCCTCTATTGTTCCTGATATTTATATAGATGATAAAGGAGATACAAGGGAAGTTAAAACATTAAAGGCTACAACTAGGTGCTAGGTGCAAAGGTTATCCAACACTCAACCTCCTAACTTACACATAATGATTGCCTAGATATACTAACTATTTCTACACTTCTTTTGTCTTGTAGGTTTACTCTTGGGCACCCCTCTTTTAATATTGAGACCCTTTTTTTGGAGGATAGGGGCTTTGGACTCATGGCCCAACACATGGGACAACTCATGGAGGCTTGGAAGACTTCTTTGACCTCCTAGAACTAGGTGGGCGTGCTCCTTGTTCTCTAAGGCTAGGGTGCCCTGCCATAAGTTGCCCTAGCTTCTAGAATAGGTGTTTGTAATGCCCTCTAGGTCCCTACCCATGCCTATATAAGGGGACCTCCCCAACTCTTGGAGAGGGTTGAACATTTTGAGTAATACATGCTTATGTGTCAGCCGTGGGTATGAGTGCATTCCTTGAGTGTTCTCTTTTCTCTTTAGTCTTATTGAACCTTAGTTCAAGTGGTGGCAACCACCACTCATCTTGGGTTGGTCCATCCCCTAAGTGGCCTGCCACCTCCCCCTTTCCCTATCCCTTTCTCTTCTCTTTTCTTCATCTCTTAGATTTCTTTGTAGTTATTTCATATTCTCATTTCATTTATGTTCACGCCCTTGCTTCTTTTCCATCCTTGTTTTGTTGTGCTTAATTGAATCCTTGTCCCTCTCTTGAGCTCATAAAAAGTAAAACTTTACACATAGATAACCTAAGGGATTATCTTTGTGTTTAGTGAGGATATTCCTTGAGCTTTCTTAATCACAAACACCTTATAAGCTAATCTTAAAATGAATGCATATCAAAGTTACGATTGAATTGTGACAGTTGAGCTGCTACACTCTTAAGTACAAAAGTATCTACTCTATTAGCTATACCTTTCTAACATAATAGTTAGTGTTTGATCCAACAATGAGTATCATAGTCAAAGCCACAAGCTCAATTCCAAGAGGAACAATTACGAAGGGGGAGATTGTTATGGGTTGCATCTATTGTCCAATGATGAAAAATAGGTGTGTCAAGACACAATTGAATCATGTTTGATTCCCAGCTAGACAACCACTAAGGAGGATATTTGCATCAATTATCTTGTGCAAAGGTTAAGTGGGTTAAGTCAAAATTGAATCATGTATTACACTCTTAAGTAGATATATTTGCGTCCTAACTATTAACTATAGTGTTTAACCTAGTAGTGAGCATTTAATCCAATACAATGTACAATGTTCTTTGACCTATCTGTTTGTCTCCTCTTCTCTCCATCCCCTCTATTTTGTTCTTCCTTTTTCCCCTCTTTGCCCTATGTTTTTGTTTCTTTCTCTTAATAATTCTATATATCATACCAGCCAAGCTTCACAACATCTAAAGCTCAAACACTCTCCCAGCTTTTCAAATTCTTTCAACAATGAACAAAATTCAGAGAAAAGATGTGTATACATTTTCAATTGGAGATTGTAGTTCTAGACAACTCAAGTCCGAGTGCAAATTAAATTCTAGAAGCAAGCATGCAAAGATATATATTTCAATTGATTCCAATAAATTTTACATTTAAGTCTGGAAAGAAATAATTTAAAATTCAAGATATATATAAGAATTAAAGGGCACCTTTGGCTCATTAGAAAGAATATTGGGTCTCCTGATTCATAATATCTTCTCTTTCCTTGATGGGGATGTGCAAAGAGCTGAATCAAGCAAATCATTCATCTTGATCGGTTAGTGTTAATCTCTATCAAAATCAATTTGTATTGCTTCTCCTGCTACGTAAATGCTGCGTTTGTACCAACCAAATAATTTAGACGATATCCAGAAGACTTCATCCTACGAACAAGATCAATAGCATAATCCCTTTTATCTGGGGAACAAAATAAACACTTTAAGAGCCGCTCGCAAATTCTTGACTGCAACGCAAAACCTTTGTCAAGAGCGTAAAGAAAGATGTTTACTGCATCATCCAGCCTTCCTTTTGTACAGAGACCTTCGATCAAATATACACAGCTTGGAGGATTGATATTGATATTGAGCTTATCGAGAACGGAAAATACAATCAATGCTTCATCTAATTGTTTTGCCTGACAAAATCCAATAAGTAGAATTGTATACGGAGCTAAATTAAAATCTCTAAACCTCAAGTCCAGTTCTAGTAAACCTTGAATTGCAAGTTCCACTTCTCCTCTGACAAAATATCCCTCCAAAGCATTGATTGAATCGTCTTCCCTGCCACGAAGGTTCTTTAAAAAATCCAAATAAAAACTGAAAGCCTGTGAGACCTTCCTATTTCTCGACAACCAAGTCATAATTGCTTTACAAATTTCAAAGCTAGGTTGGCACCCATGCTTCAACATATGGTCATACATCTTCAGTGCGTCCTCTTCTCTGGCAGCCCTGAAAAGCCCATCAATCAATGTCCCATAAGTAACAGAGTCAGGTGATAGACCCTTGTTATGCATATCCATGAAAAGCTTCAACGCACCATTAACCTTAGAAGCTCTGCAAAGGCCGTAGATCAGAACATTGTACGTCACAATGTCGGGCATAACCCCACTATCAGCAAGTTGAATGAGAAACTTGTAAGCTTCCAAAATCTGTCCAGCTTCACACATTTGCTCCACCTTTTTCTTGAGACTAACACCATCTAAAACCTGATCAGAACCCTGAGAAAGCCGGAAGAATAACGAAGGACTTCTCCCAATCTCCATCTTGTACAACATGAGTTGTGCCTCCTCCAGTTTACCAGCCTTGCACAGTCCATATATAAGAGCATTGAAGGTTACAACTGAAGGTAAACACCCAGGCTTCTCCATCTGATTAAATATTTCTTGTGCCTCGGCAACCATTCCTCTCTTACACAAGTCACAGATGAGAATGGTATGCGTGCAAACATTATGAAACCCTTCATGCTCAGAAATTTGAAGTTGGAGAGCTCGTGCTCGATCCAAAAGATTAGCGTCACAGAGACCTTTAATAACTTCATTGTAACAAACAGCATCAGGAACTAAGCCTCGCCGGGTCATCTCACAAAACATGTTCACAGCTTCACCAATCCTGCCCTCACTCGACAAACCCCGTATCAAAATTGTGTACAAAACAACATCTGGAACAATACCCTTCTTAAGCATCCTTCCATACCACGAATGCGCTTCATTGTATCTCCTTTCCCTAAAAAAGCCAGCAATCAGATGACTGTAGCCCTTTACATTAAGGGGTAACCTGTCTCTCTCTAACAATTGCAGAATCGAAACGGCTTCATCTAACCTCCCCATCTTGCAATACCCATTAAACAAAACACAATAAGACATAAAATTAGGCTTGCGCCCACTTTCTCTCATCACATTAAACAATCTGTGTGCCTCATGTACCCTCCCCCCACGACACAGACCAGAAAAAATAGCTAAAAATGTCATCTCACTCGGCTCTACATCCCTTTGGCGCATCTCCTCGAGCATCTCAAGCGCACCATTAACATCATCACTTCTACAAAACCCTCCAATCAGCATGTCAAAAGTGCGTTCATTAGGACCACAGTTGGTCTTAAGCATCAGATTATACACCGCAAAACCCAACACAAACAACTCTTTCTGAAACACAATATCCAAAATGGTGTTATAGGCACGAGCATCGGGCCTGCACCCAAGCTCACCCATTCTACCAAACGACTCTATAGCCTTCTCGGTCAGACCCACTCGCCAATACGCCCGAATCAAAACACAAACCGAATCAGAAGTTATTAAAACTCCGGATTTCTTGAGATACTCAAGGGCCTCCCAGTAAAGGGAAAACCAGTTGTTGGTGCAAAGGACCTCACTCACCAAAGCACGGTATTTGCCGCTGGATAAAGTCTCGAACTTGAGCGCCAACGAGATGCAGAAACGAAGCGGCAACTGCGGGTCCGAAGAGGGAGATTCCTCGGACGGAAGGGAAAATCTTCGGAGGTATGTGGGAAGCTTTTGGCTTCGACGGAATACGCAGGAGACCTCCGCTGCTTTCCTGAACTTGGAGAACGCCAACATCGGAAAACAAATTCAAATCGGAAAAGGGTTCATTGGCCGTCGATGATGATGATGAAGATGCGTTGCGTTAGACTGAGATGCCCGGGACAGGGTATAAGGAATTCCATACGCATGTTACCCTCCCGTATTATAATTTATTTTCTACTGATTACTTTTATAAAATTATTTTATTATTAATTACTAGTATACATTTTTCATATTCAAAACTAGAAAAATCAAACTTAATTTCACTCCAATGTAAGTGTAAAGCATTTTCTACGCAAACCGTTATAAATTATCTTAAATGTAATTCACAATAATAATTAAAAAATTTATCTTACTATATAAAAAATCTATTGATGTGCTACCAATTACCCTTAACATTATTTTAAAAAATAAGAATAATAAGAGTTATTTTATGACAACGTTCATTAGTAAATGAATGGCTACACACTTAAAAAAAAATCAAAATAAACTTGTGTAAATTACAATTATTTATGGATACAAGGTAACATCAAGAAAGGTGCATCACCATCCACCATTTTTTAGGTAAAAAATATGAAGTAAGCAATATAAAACCAAGAATATTTTAGTAAAGTTCCAAACACGATGTATGTTTATTATTAATTAGCTTTTGACACTAAAATTAAGTCTTTCGTTCTCTCCGTAAATGTAACAAGAAGAAGAAGAAACACCTTCTAATTTGCATTTTCGCTCTTACATCTGCGCCTTCAATGCCACCTTCCTCCATTTCTGATTTTCCAATTCAATCCACTTTTTGTTTTCATTCCCATTCATGTTCCATTTTACTACACCACGCTTTACCTCTGCATGCGTGCTAATCATTGAGTTCCTCCGTGCCTGCAAACTTCCATAACCCCTGAATCGTAGGTTTTCCACAATCATCGGATCCAAGAGCTTTTTCTCGCAATTCCTTGACACCCATTTTGCTTCACTCCCAGTATCAAATCTTCCTCGTGTAAAGTTTTCCAATGTGTTGTCTTATTTTCGTTTTTGGATTAAATCTGCAATATTTGAACATTTTTGCTTCATTTTGTTCCTTTGTGTTTTGATTTGTTTAGGGCAACAAAGGAAAAGATGGGCGAGGGAGAGAAATATCAATTGGGAACTATTGGCGCATTGAGTTTGTCAGTGGTGTCATCGGTGTCGATTGTGATTTGCAACAAAACGTTGATGAGTTCATTGCATTTCATTTTCGGTAAGTTCATAAAGGATTTGGTTCTTTGCAAACTGATAGAAATTACCAATTATTTATATGTGTATGTTCTTGGTGACTATTACAGTGTCTTTGTTTTCATCTATGACTCGTTCACTTTTTTCATAATTTAATAAGATGAAAAGAGATAGTATATATGATAACATGGCAAACCGTTATTTGAGTTATTGTTGAGAAATGTGTCTGTATTTAGTGTTCGTTTCACATTGGATTAATTCTGGAGGAGAATTTTAGTGGAGAAAAAAATAATGAATAAAACAAAATCTTACTTGTTTAGTTTGAGAAAGCATACTTGTTTTAATTTCTAATTAAAAACTATGACATTATTTTTAAATATTTATACAGGAATACATGAAAGCATTTGTGTTCTGTCTTCTATTTTCTCTATTTAACTATGCAAATCTTTTAAAGTATCAAACAAATTAAAACAGATGATTTTTTTTATTTTGTTTGTGAATAAGAGTGAAGAGGTAAGAAAGGAAACCATAAAAGTATATGCAAATTAAATAAATGTATCATTATTTTCTCTAATCAAGCACTCATATGTAAAAGTATGTAAAAGACATGGTGTAATTATTGTGAAAATAGGAAATGTTTCTTTAACCAAAAGACACTAAAATGGTGGTAATTTTAGGAAGAATAAAAAGAGTTCTAAGTGCTAGTTTAGATACCTATATATAATCTTTATGCCTTCAATTCAAGTGAAAATTACTTGTTAGAAGTGTAATATCTTAGTTGAGGTTTTAATACATATCTTGGATTTTTATGCAGCTACAACTTTGACAAGTTGGCATCTATTTGTAACATTCTGTTCTCTTCATGTGGCTCTTAAATTGAGATTTTTTGAGCACAAACCATTAGAGAAGAAAATGGTGATGGGATTTGGAGTTCTAAATGGAATCTCTATTGGACTTTTAAATTTGAGTTTGGGCTTCAATTCTGTCGGGTTCTATCAGGTGATGATGCATTTTCTTTCTTTATGTTTTTCTCATGTGTCATTTTGATTTTTGTTCTTTAAACAGCTTTTCGGGGTTTTGTGACACAATCTTTGTATTTGCATTCAGATGACTAAGCTGGCAATCATCCCATGTACTATTCTATTAGAGATCCTTTTTCTTGGAAAGAAGTTCAGGTCTTGTTTAGTCTTTTATCATGAATGTAACATTTATGATTAATCTGTTTAAATATTTATACTTAATAGAGTTTATACATGTTTAGTAACTTGTGTAAGTTTCATTAAATAATTATTTTGTGTATCAATCTTTTAAGTATTGTTCCTTCCTTTTGTTAACTTCTAAGAAATTAGATTCATTAGGGATTTATAATTAATTTCAAGTCATGTCTTTTATGTGATTGTCAAGAGATGTTAGGTGTCTTGTTGACCCTTCTAGCATCTCACAAAGAAGGCATTTATTAGTTCCATTGGTTTGTTATGTTGTCCTTAACTATAATTTATATTACCCTTATCCATTATTTGTTTTATTTATGTCACTGTAATAGTTGATGATTGATAATAATTTGAATTGTATTAATTGTTTTATTTTTGCAGTAAAAGAATACAATTTTCACTTGTGATCCTCCTTGTGGGTGTTGGAATTGCTACAATTACTGATTTGCAGCTTAATGCTTTGGGAGCTTTCTTGTCTTTGCTAGCCATCATTACAACATGTGTTGCTCAGATTGTATCCTTAAAGAAATTTTCACTCCTCTTAACCACTCAAATTTTGATGCAATCATGAAATACTTTTCAAAATCAAATTAGTGAATATTTTTGTGATGTAGATTACATGCATTAATTGTTAGTATTTTCAAGCTAATTTTCATAACAAATATTTTGTTAATTACTTAGGGGAAAAAATGCGACATAGAATATATCATTAAGTATATGATTGTTTCTCCATAATAATGACAATAACTACATAACAATAAACATGTCAATCTATGTTTCATTTATCATGTGAGAAGATATACGTTAATGCAACTTCTATTTATGTATATTTTTGTTATGTATAAATCTAATGCTAACGATGAGAAAAAGCATTTTTTTTTTTTGCATATGAATTCTTAAGAAAAGATTGGTCCTTTTTATTTTTTGGATGTTATATCAATTTAGTGTTGATGTACTTTGTTGAAATCTTAATTAGTTCCTTTCAGATGACAAATACCATTCAGAAGAAGTTTAAGGTTTCTTCTACTCAACTTCTGTATCAATCATGTATATATCAAGCAGCTACATTGTTAGTCTCTGGACCATATCTGGATAAACTTCTGACAAACTTAAATGTTTTTTCTTTCAAATACACAACAAAAGTGACGGTGAGATTTCAATAGTTGACATGTGTGCTTACCTTTAAACATAATTTATTTCTTAATTAATGTACTTTCAACTTCTTTTTTTTCATCGTAGATGGTCATTATTCTTTCATGTCTGATCTCTATCGCCGTGAATTTTAGTACATTTCTTGTAATTGGAAAGACATCTCCAGTAACCTATCAGGTTCTTGGACATCTGAAGACATGTCTTGTATTGGCTTTTGGATATATCATTGTCCATGATCCTTTCAGTTGGAGGAACATCTTGGGAATTATGGTAGCTATGGTTGGCATGATTATATATTCCTACTGTTGTGCTCTTGAGAGTCAACAAAAACCAGTCGAAGGTGGTGGTCAAATGTCACAGGTTTGTTTTATGTCAGTTTTCATGTTCTTGTGTTTTTTGTCTCTGTCATGGACTAAAAATTTCGCTTTTTGTTTCGTCACTGTCTTTATTATTTTCAGGCAAGAGACAGTGAAACTGAGACTCTCATTAACGTGGAAAATTCAAGTGTAATTTTGAACAAAAGACCACCTATCTGGAACAAAGATAAAGACAAAAACAAAAACTCTCTATGAACTTTCCAAAACATCATGACAAACATTAAGTAGGCTTATAGAGCATTTATACTCTTGATTAGGAAATTTTTCCCACTTAAATCTCAACATGTGTGAATTGTTTCACTTGTTACTATTAGCTTAAGCATTAAATATAGCCAACCAACTACAAGTGAGGTAAAAATACATGGTCGTGTCTTAGTTATGATCAATAAATATAACTTGAAAAGTGTTAACTAGATATTTTTCACACTCATGCATATCAAAATTTCATTTTTGGATGACTCGGTGTAAGATTCAAAAGGAGTTGACTAGCAAAAACACTTAGTTATCAATAGAAACGATTCTGGATTAGAAAAGGAGTTGGATAATTCAATCTTTTGTTGTTCCCTAGTTTTAATTATATACATCGGGGCAAAATTTTAACTATTTCAATTTTTTAAATAGTATGAGACTATATCGATCTACAAATGTATCTATACGGTCTATTTTATTGGTTAATTAAATACAATATCATTTATAAATCTTGAAAATATTAAAAAAAAAAATATATATATATATATATATATATATATATATATATATATATATATTTATATATGTCAATGCGTATAATTTTTTCTCAATTGCATGTATTAATTTTTATTGAGAATGATATTTTTTTTTTTTTGAATTGGAATAAATTTCTATCAATAAAATTTAAAGGAAGAAAAAGGGATAAATATTTAATTCAGTACAATAAATTGACATATTTCAATTTTAGTATATAAAATTTAAGGAGAATATTAACCTGTGTTCTAAATGTATTTTTTAATATATAAGTAATAATCTTTGATTTTATATTTTTTATATTGAAATAGAAATAATTAATTTTATTAATTAAAATAATATAAATTTATATAATAGATTTTATAAAGATAAAAGTGTTTTTTAGAATTTTTAAACACACAAAATAAACACTTTAAAATTTCTAAAACCTATAATAAAATGCAAGAAAAATATATCTCTCTTGACACTTCAAGTGTCTCTAAGGGGAAGTTTGAAACATTTGAAAGGTACAATTTTTACTTTTTGCGAAAAAAAAAAAATCTTTTAGAAATTTATAATCTTTTTCAAATTTTTTTGTGATGAAAATATTGCACTTTCATGTGAAAAAAATTCCTTCTTTTCTCATAATATCTTTTGTCACTCCTTCAAATTAACTTTTTTTATGTTTAATTATATTTTAATTTTTAGCAATATTAAAACATAGTTATTTTATTATTTAATTATTTTTTAATTTTGTATAGGTGTGCATCAAATAAATTATTAATTATATATGTATATTACTTATGACTCTTTTTATATTTTAAATAAAGTAAAATTGTATTTATGATTATTATGTCAAGATTCATTTAATACTATAGTTAACTATGTGTTTTTTAAAATTCAAGCATATTAATTATCTTTATCTACAAATTTTAATTTAATTTTGATATTTAATAATTGAAAAAGTAACGGTAACAAAGTCTTTTACTTTTTTGTTTTGAAAATTCAAAATTTTATGTATCAATTATTAGAGACTAAACATGTGTTCAATCTATTAATGATTCGCAAAGTTAAAACAAAATCTATTAAAATTAAAGTTGTTGTGTCAATATTTTTTATTTCTTTTTATTAAACTAAAATATATTAATATTTATGATGATTAATTTACTATTTACTAAAAAAAATACTAACAATGATAGAAAAAAATTATATAGTTATTAAGAATTCAAAATTTAAGCATAAGGTACCCAATGCAAGAGATTGTAAAAGTCTAACAACATGAAGAATTGTAGGGATAAAAATACAGGATAGACCATGTCTGCAAGAAAAATTGTGGGGTGGATTGAGTATTTTAGCCCACTAATCCACTTAGGTCCATCCTGCATAACCTATAGCTCGCACGGCCGCAAGTTGGTTCGCATTTGACTTGTATAGTCCATATTAACTTAAATTCCTAAAATCAGATAACATCATCAAAACAAGTTATGTATCTTTATTGTAATCAACTTGCTTATTCAAATTTATTCTTTTGTCCGACCAAAAGTATTTTGTTTACTTAAATAAGTTCGTCTAAAATTAATTTTTTTATTTGTGTTTCTTCATTTATTTTAATTTAAGGTCATTTATATTTTGAATATTATACTTAAAATATTACTTATTTTAAAAAATGAGTTTATAGAAATTATTATTTATAGTAATTTAATTAAATAAAAATAAAGTTATTAACATTTTTATACAAACTGCTAGCAGACCTAGGTTGTGTACGCTAAACATGATTTCAAATATTAAATTTTAAAAATTACATATGTCACTTAGCATTTAATATTTAAAAATATAAATTTAAAACAAAGATTTTCTGATTAAAATTAAAAATGTAAAATCGTTAATTTAACAAAGAATATCTAATTGAATTCTTTTAACAAAAAATTAAACAAAAATAAATAAAAATATCAAATTGAATAATTGAAACAAAAATTATACCGAATAAAATTAGTCATAAATAAATTATTACAATCGAATAAGAGATTGACAACTACAGTAAATTAGCTAGAGTTTCAAATAACTATTTGATGCATCTTTTTTATGATAACTTGTCCTAATAATAGGCTCTTCTAAAATGGATTTTGTTTTTCAAAAATAATATTTTATAAGATTAAATACGTATTTAGTTCTTAAACTTTCATGTAAAATTAAAATTTATTTATGTTTTAAACTTTAATATAATTTAATCATAAAATTTTTAAAATAAATGAATATATTCATTTTAATATAATGATATTAATTTATTTATTTTTTATTTATAAAGTTATATTAATTATTTTTAAAGTTTGGAATTAGAATATAAAAAATTTAGAATAGTTTCGTGTAACTTAGATACTAAAATATATTTTATCTATTTATAAATAAATATTTTTAATAAATTTGCTTAAACATTGTTTCTCCATATGAGTTTAGAATTCGGTTATTGGAAATTGAACTCTCAATGGATTTCTTGACATTCAGTAATAAAAATCTTATGAGACTTTAGTTCTTTAGATAGAGACTGAATTTTAGGATTTTTTTTTTGTTTTTCTAAAATGAAAAGAAGTAAATTTAATAATTAAAATTAAAATTAAAACTATAGAAAAATAAATTAAAATAATTAATTAAAGTAATGGATTTAAATTTTATTAACTTTAAGAAATAAAATAAAGAATATTTCAAGGGAAATGAATTTTGATTTTTTTTATAATTTGAATTAAATTTGTTATTGTTTCTTTTAAATATTATAATAAAAATATATAATTTAAATTTTGGAATTTTGGAGTAGAAAATAAATATCATTTTGGGTAGTGAAAAAATATTTATTAATTTAAATAGTTTTGTTTTATGTGTGTGATGATAATAAAATGTTTCAATGTTAACACAAATTTAAAGGATTTTTTAAACATGCTTAATAATACATTTAAAAGGTAAGATTATTTGAAATAATGATTAAAAATTATATTTTACATTATAAATTTGATGATAAAATTGAAAATATTAATAATAATTCTTGATTTAAATTTAAAATTTTAAAATATAAAATCAAAATGATTGAAATTGTAATATCTCATTTAATAGAATAAACCTTATATAACTTATCATTAATAGCATAGAAATATTGGTATTGGTATGTAACTATTACATTATCGTCATCCATATAAGATATACTAAATATAGATTATCACATAACTAAGCTGAAGAAACTAGAGTTTTTCAAAATATTTATTCACAAAAGATTTCCAAATGCAAGTTATATTGCTGCATCACCCTCCTCCTTGATTGGTCTAACTGTTATATCCTCATTTGTTCATACTAATCAAGTAATCATTGCAAACAAAGAAGACAAGACAAAACAATAACACAAAGAAAGGGTAAGCAAATGTACAAAAAAGTTTATTCAACCAAAAGAATACAATTATCATTTGTACTTAGTCAAACATACCAATCCTTAATGAATGATGTTTTATTTCATGCAAAGACTCATATATGACTCAATTATCCAGATAAATGCATTGGTATCAAATTTTGGCAAGTTGTGCACTTGTGGTGGTCTCTGCTACTCTATCGAGCCATTGCCAATGAATTTCACCATACCAACATTTTTGGCTAAGGTAAAGCCCCTAGACTAGGACCACCTACTCCTTTCATCACATACATTATCCTTCTCTACCTGAGAATTGAATGGTTATTAAAGCGTCAAGATAACATTCAAGTGAATCCATATATCAAGGCATACACTACTACAAGTCACCATTAATCCTCCTTGGATTAGTATAAATCGTTCTCAGATAAATCTCATAGATAAACCATTTCTAAAGAAATAATCAAAATTTGCATAAACACACTAAAGTGAACACAAAAACTGATTACTAGACTTTGACGTATTCACTCAGCGAAATTATCCATTCGCTCAACGAGCAACACCTACAGGCCCACTCATTTAGTGACCAGATGATTGGCCCAGCAAATAAATCACTAGATCTCACAAAGATAGATTCCTCCAAAAGTCGTCCAGGTGAGTATATTTTCACTCAACAACCACCAAGTTCGTGAATCACTGACTCTGAGTTTGTCCAACGAGTATATTCTCGCCCAACGAGCACAAGTTAGTGACTCTTTAACTTTGAGTTTGCTTAGTGAGTATATTCTTGCCTAACAAGTTTGCATAATTATGCAAAACATAACTTTGCAAAATTATGCCAATCCAATTGAGTCCAAAAATCCAATAGTTATTATAAGACCCGTGAAAATTAATTAATTAATAAATGCAGGTAGAAAGCGCCTTTATGGCATTAATTATTGTTTGATGTGACATGGAAAAGTACTAGTTCAAATGGTTGAGAGTACTTTGAATGTGTGAGAGGACTTGGGTTCGAGTTTTATGCATGCTAATTATGTGTTGTTGTTTTATTATTGATTTTTAATAATATGTATGAGTATGAAATTGGTAATGTAAACTTATATTGATTGGAGTGTATCACCAAATGTGAATTGGCATAATGGTTGTGCTTGGCAGCATTATAAGTGGAGGGTCACAAGTTCAAACCTTGGTAGACAAAACTTAACCTTTATTTTTACTAAACTTAGCTTGGGATGAATGTGGAAAGGTATAGAGAACCTAGCAGAATGGGGATGATGATTTACTAGGGTAGGACTATGTTACGTAATATTCCTTAGAGATGTTACAGTACAACCATTGTCCGATGTTCTCCTCAGCTAGCTTGTTCAATTCTTTCTCATGTTCAAAGTCTTTTTCTCCTTCCACTCGGTTGATCGGGCGAATTGGTGTATTATCTTAAGCGCAATTGGAAATGAACGCATGGGGTGTTTGGTCGTGAGCTCCTTTAAATCATTCAAGAGAGATTGTCACATCAACATCCCAAGGAAAGGAGGTCCGCCTGTAGCGAGCAGCCTACGACTGCTTGTCCTTGGTCTGCCTAACCGATGGTCCGACGGGGTAACCGATTTAGTTTCCAGAGCTGAGACTTTATTCGGAGAACACATGGGCTATTTGGTCACGAGCTCCCTTAAAGCCCCCTTAGAGATTGTTACATCAACGTCCCAAGGGAAGGTCCACTTGTAGCGGGCAGCCTGCGGCCGCTTGTCCTTGGCATGCCTGACCGATGGTCCGACGGTGGGCCATACAGTACAAAACCTAATTTCAAATCCCACAAATAAGATATAAATGCATAACTCAAACACATGGACAAAATACAATGCAATCATACAATTTAAAATTTTAAAGCTTCTATTACTCAATTAAAAAAAAACAACAACACATGTCAAAATGATTCAATTTGGTCCCTATATTTGTTTTTAGTTTCAATTTATTCCCAATTTTTGTAAAATTTGAGCAATATTGTTTCTCTTTAAATTGACACTCAATTTGCTTTTTGGATAAATCTTATAGTTATATTCTTACTAAAATTAACATTTTTATTAAATATTTTTAGAAATATTTTTAAATTAATTGTAAACGAAACTTTAAACTTTGTTTTTTTTTGAACTTGAAATTTATGTTTGATAAATTATTTGATTTTTAATTTTCAATACATTTATAATATATGATACATTTGATACCTTTATATATGATAATAAAAATGGTTAATTATTGAAATTAGGTTTGAGGTTTAACTTTGTTTAATATAAAATTAAAAACAAAAAGTTTGTTTACAAATATTTCTACAAATATTTAATAAATATGTCAATTTTAGTAAGAATATAAGCATAAAATTTATACAAAAAATAAATTAAGTTTCAATTTAAGGACGAACAATATTGCTTAATTTTTATAAAAATTGGAACTAAATTGAAGCTAAAAACAAATATAATGATCAAATTGAATTATTTTGACACGTGACATAATTGTGAAGTGACATGTGTAAAAAAATTAAAAAAGAAAAAAAAAATCACAAATTGACACATGGCGTTGACTTTAACACTATTTGGTCAAAATTGACGACAATGACCAAATTGAATTATTTTTAAAATAACTAAAACTAAATGGAGATAGAAAAAATTTTGAGACCAATTTGACACTTCTTAATAAATAGAAGGACCAAAAGAGTAATTTAACCTAAATTTTATTTGTAATTATATCACAAAATTCAAATTATTTTACCCTTAAACTATTTCTAATTTTGTTCCTTGTAAAGTCCATCAAAATCTGATCTCAATATTCTTAATTAATTATTTTAAACTGTTTTTCTTATTTAATAATTTTAACTTTTAATATAAACTTAAGAATTATACTTTATATTTTAACTTATCTTATATTTTTTAATATTTTTTAAATATATTTACGATCAATAATAATAATAATAATAATAATATAGTAAAGTTTTAAATTTATTTTTTATTATTTCTCTAGGAAACATTATAATAATAATAAAATATTATTTAAAATTATATTACAAAATTAATATACAAAACTGAAATTTATTATCCTTAAGTTTCTTTTAATTTGTTTTTTTTGTCTCAAAATAATTAAAATTTAATTTCACCATTTATAATAAGTTCTTTTAAATTACTTTATTTTAATTATTTTAATTTAATTTTTTTTAATTTCTTTCTTTTTTAAGGATAAAAAACTTAAAAAATATTTTTGAAATTTAGTTTTACAAAATCAAAATTTGAATCTATCTTTTATATAAAAAAAATTGAGAATTCGATGAAAATGAAATTTTTAACTACTACTAAATTCATGTAAAAAAAAAATATTTTACTAGATTTATTTGTGGATGTTTTTAAAAAAGAATATATTATTTAAAAGAAAATCTCTAAAAAGAGGAATAACTAGTTATAATATATGAATCGTCAAATAACTATTATCTTTTATTTTAATTGTTGTACACATTACTTTTTAATCTCCGTTCCTGTAAATATATTATTTTTTATTTTAATCCATAGTAGTAATTTGTTAATTTTGATAGCATGTTATTATATAATATGCTATAATGACATTATTACTTCAAATTGAGAAAATTAATAGCTAGGGCCATAGGAAGCAAAATGGAGATGAAAACAAAAATATTCATATTTTAATTATTTAAATATTTATATATTATCCTACTTTGTTTTATTTTATTTCAAATGGTTAAAAATATCGTCAATTAGTTGTTCAGTCTTTCTTTTTTCCTTTTCAACAAAATGGATGAAACAAAAAAGTTGGATCTTTCATCAAATTACTGTTATCTTATCCAAAATATTCTTTTTTACGTTTTATGTAGATATTCCCTTAACATTCCGAAATTGAAAGTTCTGAATTAAAGAGGTTGTAACATTTGTATGGTATTTATTTAAAAAATGAAGTTATGCTTTTGTATCCTAAAGTTTTGAATAAGTTTTCTTTTACTATTTCAAACAAAAAATATATATTTCAGTGTTGAAATTCAGTAAAAATGTGATTTTAATCATCAAATTTAAAAGATTAAAGAAAGTTTTAAAAATAAGGAAATAGAATAAACTTTTTCCATTTTGATATGAAAAGTAATTTTCTTTTCTAATTTGGAACCAAATTCAATGATATAAAAAATTCCAGAAAATTAGAGCATGATTAAACGTTTAAAGAATATTATAAAAGATTGAAAACCTGAGAAATAGTCAATGTGGGTCAAAAAAGGATAAAGTCAAGACGTGGTTTTCGAAACCAGGTGGTTTTAATTCTTTTCATGTGTGTTTATATATATATATATATATATATATATATATATATATATATATATATATATAAGAACAAAGATCCCGGTTCCTGCGACGACAGATAATGTGGGCCACTTTGTGAATAACATTGAAGGAGGAGAGTTTGTGCTGAACAGTTAATTGCTCTGAGCATTGGTGACGAGGTTTGGATCTCTCCAGCCAGCTGCATCCGAGACAAAAGCTAGAAATTTTATGTCTTTTTTCTGGTAAAATTCTTTTTCGTTGAATCTGTGTTGTTGTGGGTATAGTTGAGGTATGAATTCAAGGGGTTTTCGTGGGAGAAATTCTGTGACCCCTATGTACTCTTTGTTTGAGTCATTGATTTTTTGTCCTCGTTTCTTTAGGGTTTTCTGTATCAAGAACCAAAACTTTTACTTGTTTGGGCTTTGAGTTGGGAATAGGGTTTGTGTGGGGTTAATTTTTTCTACTCTTCCTCTGAATGCAATTACTGAATTCGAATTTGTGCATGTCCTGATATACGTGCCGTGTTTGTGAACATTGACTTGCTGATAAACCTCGGCGAGGAACCTTGTAGCCTGCTTTTTATGTGTTCTTCTTGGTGTGTTGAAGAGTATATGTGCGGTAGATTGGTGTTTGGAAAGAAGGTACATTAAGGAAATGATGATGATGATTTTGATCATATGTGGATCAATAGAGCCCTAAATGAGAATCCGGGTAAACAGAGGCAGAGGAAGTTTGAATAATGTGTTGTTAGAAACTGTTTAAAACACCCTGAGTTAAATGTTTTGTATTAGTTGGCTGATTAGAAAATTTTACTATTAACATAAGAAAATGAACATTATAATTTTAGTGTAAATAATGAGTCAAATTTTTCTCCCCTTTCTCTCAACATCTCAGTTGATTTCATTCACAATCATTTCTCTTTACAATTTTGCCATTGCTTTGATTAAAAAAGATCCTGCTAGTTATTTCACATTTGTCATATTCTGTTTTAACTTTATTTTGAACTAGTCCTTGTGTCTCTATATTACATATTGGAGTCACAAGCACAGGTAGGAGAGGGGAACAGGTGTGCCTAGTGGAAATCCAAACCCTGACAGCATTATTGTATCTGAATCTTGAGTCAATTTCAATTAAATTACAAGTTCATTGTTTGCTCACTGTTATTTTATTTGCCTTCAAAATTTGGATAATTCATTGTAATTCTTATATCAAATTTAATAAATTGTTGGGTTTTGAGGGCATACTAAGTGTGAGATGGTTATGGAGGATTATCACAGTGGTCAAGCAGTGATTTTCCCTTTGTTACTGTGCAGAATTAATAAATTCATCCCACAAATCTTGGTTCGACAATTTTAAGTCTAACTAATTATAAGTGTCCCATTTTTAATTCTGTTTTCATGAATTTTGTTATCATATAAAAGGACATTAGTTTTTGGGGCAGTTTTGCTGTTGTACATGCAGTGATTGAAGTTATTGCCAAGATATTGTTTTTGTGCTCTTGTCTTACATGTCTGTTTTTTTCCTAGAGTTCTAAGCTCTAACATCTGGGCTATGGATGATAAACAAGAAAATTTGTTGTCATCCACCTTGCCTAGCCATCTGTTATCAATCGACGAGGAACTATGGCAGATGGCCGAAGAGAGGGCACAAGAGATACTATGGACAATTGAACCAAATGTATTATCTGAGGTGAACAGAAAGGATGTTATTGATTATGTTCAGAAGCTGATTAGAGGTTGCTATGGATCTGAGGTTAGAATATTTTGATCCAATTATTATAAATTTATAAATTTTATTGCCTGAGTTGGTTTTCTACATCTAGTCTTCTCTTCATTTAACGAAGTTGCATTCTTTCCCTCATAATTTGTCGGGTGTTCTTGTGTTCTGCTGCTTTGAATTGTTTGTACACAATTAGATTGACTTTGATGTATGCTATGAATGTTCTTTTATATTTTGTAGAAATGATTGACGAATTTTTTTTTCCTCTCCCCCCCCTATCATACTTTTCTTTTAAGAGCAGTTAGATCTGAATGTAACTTTATTATTTATTCTACTGTCTCTTTAACATGAGTTTCCTCTCCCCCCCACTGCATTTGATAAATTTTAATTTCTCTATACCATGAGATTTGTAGTTTTAAAAACTTCAAAATGCCTGAATTGAAATGATGTTGACGTATTTTGCTAGTAATTGATTGCTTGAGTGAACATTGTTGACAAATGGAATTGGACACTAAATCCATTAGGAAAAGGCTTGAATATTAAAGTTACAGATTTTTTTTACCTTGATTGCACTTAAATTTAAAAGCATTTTGTACTAGTTGATTTAATTATATTTATACCATGACAGTGGTGATTGAAAACGAATGTTTTACCTCTGTGGATCTCCTACAGGTCTTGCCATTCGGTTCTGTCCCGCTAAAAACCTATCTTCCTGATGGAGATATTGACTTGACTGCTCTTAGTCATGAAGATGCAGAGGAGGATCTGGCACAGTCAGTATTGAATGTACTTCAAAGTGTAGATGACCCTGAATACCAAGTAAAAGACGTACAAGATATACGGGCACAGGTTTATAAACAAAATTTTCTTGTAATCTGCTATAATTGTCTTACTGGCTTTTACATTGAAGAATTGTCATTTTCTTCGACTGACCTTATTAGAAGTGGCATTTAATATTCTTGTGGTGAAAGGATATCTCCTCAGCTTTGTTAGACTTACCTTCTTTTGTTTGGATCATTGGATGATGGCTCCAGGTCCGGCTTTTGAAATGTACAGTGAAAAACATAGCAGTTGACATCTCTTTCAATCAGATGGCTGGACTTTATACTCTACGTTTCTTGGAGCAGGTATTTGTATTAATTGATATTTACCCTTAATTGATGTTTGATTTCTACATACCGTGTGGTCTGTTTCTGTGTTTCAGATGTCATGTAAGGAACACCTTAAAAAAAATTCCATGTTTCCATTCAGCCAACTTGCATTTTGGTGGTCTCAATGGTGACTTGATTGTTTGCTTCGCCCCTTTCCATTCTCTTACTCCATTCATTTTCTTGATAAATGATTGTTACCAATTCTCCATCCTCATAGTGTATCCATATTTTGTTGATTAACGTCTTTCAAATACTTGTTGATATCTAACATTCTAATGAAATTCTACTAGTACTTCATTTTTAATTGCAAACAAAAACTTCACCCATGTTTCTGATTACATTAATTTTTTTTTTCAGTTTATGTTCAGGCTTTGCTAATTTTGCTAATTGGATAATTTTAGGTTGACCAACTTGTTGGAAAGAACCATCTTTTCAAGCGCAGTATTATCTTAATCAAAGCTTGGTGCTATTATGAGAGCAGACTTCTTGGTGGACACCATGGCCTGTTATCGACATATGCCATAGAAATATTAGTCTTGTATATTATCAATCGTTTTCACTCTTCAGTGCGTGGTCCTCTAGAGGTGGGTCACGCCTTCCATCAATAATATTCTTTGCACTCTTTCAGCATCTGTTTTTAAGCTCTAAGAATAAAACCACTGAATTACTACTACTAGCAGGTGCTATACACATTTTTAGACTACTATGGCTCATTTGATTGGGACCATAATTATGTTAGTATATGGGGTCCCAAAGCCTTAACCTCCCTTCCAAAAATTGCTGGTAAGTGTTGCAGTGTGTAAGCAGTTGGATGCTTTTTCAATCTTCAATCTTTTGATATACCGATACTCACTTGCTTGTCACAGAGACACCAGAATGCGATCAGGATGGATTCTTGCTCCAGAAAGAGTTTCTCAGAAATTACAAGAATATGTGCGCTTTTCCGGCAAGGGCATCTGAGCCTACAGCCCATGAATTTCCTGTCAAGTTCATGAACATCTTGGATCCTCTTAGAAATGACAACAACCTAGGGCGCAGTGTAAACATAGGTAATTTATTTTTTCCTTCTAAAGGTGATGGATATTTTACACCTTTAAAATGGTAACAAAAAAAGCATATGATTTATGCTGAATACATACACACTTTAATTGGTTGGGCTTCTTCATAATGATTAAAGGACGTGATATTAGTTGTTATAGTTTATTAGAAGATCTTTACGTTTAAGAACATCTACAAGTTCACAACTCAGCATACTGGTGAAAATGCATCAAGACTTATTTAAATATCATTGTAGACATCAATATTTGATATATTCTCATGATGCTTTAAGTTTTATATATGATACTGAAATAATTAGATATTCCGATGTTCATGATATTTTAACACTCTAGTGGTTTACTTCCTCTTATTTCCCTACTTTTTTACTTACCTGCAGCCAGTTTACATCGATTAAGATTTGCTCTCTCCTATGGTGCTCGAAGGCTTAAGCAGATCCTCACACTTCCTGGAGAAAACATGGGTGCAGCTCTAGAAAAGTTTTTCTTCAGCACTTTGGACCGGAATGGGAAAGGAGAAAGGGCGGATGTTGATGTTCCGGTTTCTCCATTTGGTACCGGAAGATCTGAAGAGTGTGTCCTCCGTGGAGATTGTGAAAGTTACTATGGTGGCTTACAATATATTCAGCTGTATCGTAACTATACCATGCCAGTAACTGCACATTCCAGTTCTCCTTCTAGGCCATCTCAGGACGATATCCATGCATTATCAAGGCAGCAAAACTGGAGTATGATTTACAAAGGTGGTACAGATGTGTATATTCCAGGACAGACACTTTATCATCCAACTTACAACCTTGAAGAAGGAGGGAAATCACGTGGAACAGGCACATACATCCCTGACTTGGTATAATGTCTTTCTTCTATCTATATAGGTCTTGTTTGGATAAATTTTCTATACACACACTTATACAAGAGAAGAAAATAGAAGTTAAGCTAAATGAGAGTTCTCATGTAAGATAAAATTAACTTATGGACATAATTTTAATAAAGTTCTTTTGTTTTTCTTCTCCAAAAGCTAAGATGCAGAAGATGATTATTTACTCTTCTTATTTATGGAGAAGTTTATTTAAATATAGAACCTTATATTAAGATTATAAAACACTATATCATTCCCAGAATGGTTGAATATTGCAGAATTATAATTCCTACTGGGATATACGTGCAAGGGCGAACAGGCCAAGGAGATATACTTCTGCAAAGCACATTGCATTGCCCAAATCACCTCCGAAGAAGCAACAAGAGGAGGAGGTTCACTATGAGACGGACACGAGTAATGGTAATTCAGATTCCAGGTTTTTTGATCTCTCAAACGAAGATTTCCCCCTTCTTCCATGCAATTGCAAGGCTACAGAATCAACACAAGTCCAAGACTATGCTCCATTAGCCAACATTAATTCTGAGACAGCGATTTATGGGAATTCGAGTATGTCTGAGTCTTCAAATAAAGATTTGTCCCTTCCATTAGTAAAGGTACATTCTGAGACTGACATAGATGGCAGTACTCCTCGGTTGTTTGAACTCTTTAAGGAAGACTTCCCCCTTCTTCCAAAGGTTTGTTCTGAGACCCTAATGGATTGTAGTTCAATGTCGGTTGAGCTCTCAACGAAAGATTATCCCTTTCTTCAAAGCAATCACAAGACTATCTGCTCAGAGTCTGGTCAGTTAACTAAGCACACCAAGAGCTTTCCATCCTTAAAAGAAGCTAAATGGAAGGGTATTGAGTTTGGCTCTTTCAAGAAATCACAATCGCTGACAGAACCAAGTTTGTCGTCAAAGGATGAGAAACCAGATTGTGGTGTTTCATTAACAGAAAATGCTGTAACTGTAGTTCCGATGGTGCCAACGGAGAGGAAAGAGAAATCTCGCATGATCAATGAGAAGATGTATTGAACGTGTTGACGTAGATATTCTGTAGGGTATACATAAGTAAAGTGGTCATGTTCTGATCAAATATGTGAAAAATAGTGTCAAATTTTCCTTTTTTTTTTCCTTTTATATTTACATTTGTAAATTTGGGAGAAACTTGAATATCCTCGAACTTCATGGGAACAGACAATTGGTGGGAGAATTGTCGACCAATCTTGTGCCATTTGGTGGTGGAGACAGAATGACAACTCCCTTTGAATTTAACATCTGCATCAACTTATTATTCCTTTGATCGTTTATGGCTCAGTTCTCATGTTTCTATTTGGATTGGTAATGAAGAATGGAACAATCGGATCCATATAATGAGATGGAAGAATAGGTATAAGTGGTAGAGTCAAATAGGGATGTCAAAAATATCCGTACCCGCGGGTATCCGCGGATAAAACCCGCAACGGGTAGGAAATTGATATTAAAAATGGATACCGCTACCCGCGAGTATGGGTATTTTTGATACCCGCATGTTAACGGGGTGGGTACGGGTATCATAGTATCCGTACTCGTGGATACCCGTATCCGCTAAACTTTTCCTTATATATATATATATATATATATATATATATATATATATATATATATATTTTTAAAAAAAATTATATGTTTTTTTTCTTTAATAGTGGTCAGATTCTTACCCCACAAATGAGTAAATTACTTCCATATACTGTGGAGGCATTGATGTGTCTCTCTAAGACTGGTTATGGACTAACATGGAAGGTAATGAAATTAACACTTTTACTTAAATTTTTACTGAACTTCTTATGTTTTAAGGCTCTTCTAGATTAAAATTGGACAACATGAAACTTTATACAATGTTGCAAGAGGTGGACATGGATGAAGTTAGTAATTTCTTTAATATTTTATTCAAAAATAAACTATAATATAAATTGATAGTGATTTTTTATTTGTTTGTTTTTCAAGAATCAATCGGAGAAAGGAGACTTGTTGATTTAAACATTAATTATGGTTAAATATTTATTTTTTTAAATATTTTTGTAAATACCCGCGGATATCCGTGGATACCCACGGATATGAAAAAAATAGACGAGTACCCGCATAACGGATACCCGACATATATGGGTACGGGTACGGGGCAAATATTTATCCAGCGGGTAGGGTACGGGGGAGTTACTACCAGTATCCGTACGGGGGAGTTACTACCAGTATCCTACCCACCCCGTTGACATCCCTAGAGTCAAATGTGCAATAGTTAATTTAGTTCTTTATTTTTAGTTTTCCAAAATTGAAAAGTATCGTTTGTAAGATTTAGGTTAAATATTTTTTTGTCTTAATATTTGGTCAACTTTTTTAATGAAGTTTCAATATTTTTAAAATTCTCAATTTAATTACTTTTTAATTCAAATGAGTCGATGTGATTATTTTTTTAGGTTAAATTATATTTTGGTCTCTATTTTCATAACAAAATATCAATTTGATCTCTCTAATTTTTTTATCTCAATTTAGTCTCTATTTTTGAAAATTTGGACGCAATTAAGTCTTTTTCGTTAGTGGTATAGTAATAACGTTGAATGCGATGTCATGTGTCAGTTCCTGAATTTTTTTTTTACTTTTTAAAAATTTAAAAAGAAAATAAAAATTTGTCATTGTCAAACTGACATCGTGTCATGTGACAATGATAGTGTGATGTGGCAATGATAGTGCCACGTGTCACTATTATGCCAGGTGTAATTTTCCTAGTTTCAATTTGGTGCCAATATTTTAATTTTTATCTCAATTTTGTAAAAATTCATTAATTTTGTCCCTCTCCAAATTGAAACCAAATTTAATTTCTATATAAATATACACAAATATTTTTATCAAAATTGATATTTCAAGTAAATAATTTTAACAAGATTAAGTTTATTTAAATTTATATTTTACATTGAACTTTATTTAAAATTGTTTTAAAGTTGTTAATAGACAATAATGCTAATAACAAAAAAAAAATCATAAATTGTATTGATATTTTATTCCATCATACTTTAATAGTGTTCTTTATTTGAATTTATATTTTAAATAATTGTATATTTTTAAATGTGTAAAATTCCATAATTTCTATACAAATGTTTGAGTTGGTGTAAAAAAAATAATTATATAAATGTTAAAAAAATTAACTATTTTATGTAACAATAAAAAATAAATAAATTTAAAATTTGAAAACAATTTTAAGTAAAGTTGAATGTGAAACAAATTTAAATAAACTTAGTTTTGTTAAAAACATATAATAAAAATATCAAATTTAATAAAAAAATTTGTATAATATTTATATAAAAGTTAATTTTTGTTTCAATTTGGAGGGGTCAAAATTGCACAATTTTTACAAAAATTGGAACTAAATTGAGACAAAAATTAAAATATAGGGACCAAATTGAGAATGAAAAAATGACACTTGACATAATAGTGACATGTGGCACTATCACTTGCTACTGCCACATCACACTATCACTGTCACGTGGCATATGTTAGCTTGACACGTGACGAATTTTTAATTTTTTTAAAAAAATTTAAAAGATAAATAAATAATTCAAAATTCAAAAATAAGAAATTCAAAAAATCAGGAACTGAGACGTGACACCCCATTTAACGTCGTTACTACACCACTAACGAAAATGACTTGATTGCATCAAATTTCTCAAAATAGGGGCCAAATTGAAATAAAAGAAATAGAAGGACCAAATTAATATTTTGTTACCAAAATGGAAACCAAAGTATAATTTAACCTTTTTCTTAATATTGTTATTTAAGTTAACTATCGAGTGAGACATGGTATTGATGGGACATTTTCGTTTTAGTTTTTTGATGTGAAAATACTTTATGCACTGAAATTTATTCTTTTTCTTAATATTGTTATATTGGTTAACTACCGAGTGAGACATGGTATTGATGAGACATTTTCGTTTTAGTTTTTTGACATGAAGATACTTCTACTATATATCTAAGAAATTCTTAGTGTATGTAATTTACTGAGATACACATCGTAACTAATTGACATCTGTCTCAAATTGAGGGTAATTTAGTATTTTGAGTTTTCTTTTTTTTCCCACTGAAAGCATTAAATGGTGATTGATGTTTGCTGACAGTCGGAGGCTTCTTCTTCAAGGCATTGCATTTGGTGGAGGTATTTGATTTTTTCTTCTCCCGTTATCTTTCTTCAAACACATCTTTTGCTTTCTTTCTTCTTCTTCTTCAAGTTCACTGCTTCTTCTTTCTTCTTCTTCATACCAACATAAGTTTTTTTTTTTTTTTTTTTTTTTTTTTTTTTTTTTTTTTTTTTTTTTTTTTTTTTTTTTTTATTTTTTTTTTTTTTTTTTTTTTTTTTTTTTTCCTACTTTTTTTTTTTTTTTTTTTTTTTGTCTGTTTATTTTTGTTGGCTGATTGTTGTTATTCAAGATTCACAAAAGTTCTGGGTCGTCGATATTTTTTTAATGCTTCTTCTTTTTGTTCTTCACAGTAGCTTAAGTTTTAAATTTTTTTTGTTTGTTTTTTTTATTATTTTGTCATTGTTGTTGTTGAAGGTTCACAAAAGTTTTGTTTGGTGTAGGTAATTTATTGTTCTATTTCTTCTTTTTTTTGTCGTGGATATTTTTATAATGCTTCTTCTTATCTCTTCTTCTTCATAGCAGCTTAAGTTTATAATTGTTTTGTTCGTCTTTTTTATTTTTGTTGTGATTTTTATTGTTGAATGTTGACAGAAGTTGTTATTGGTGTAGTTAATTTTTTGTTGTATTTTTTTATTTTTTTTCTTCTTCTTCTTACTCTGCTCATTTATATTTGCTTCATTTTGATTGTAAAGTTCAAAGATACAATTTTTCCACTATTTTTGGTGTCGAAGAAAAGGTTTATATTTTTGTTTTTAGAAACTTTTGAACATGTTTTGTTGTTTTAGATGTTGTTGGGTTTTGCCGCTTGAAGTAATTAGTGATTGACGTTAGCTGTCAACAAATAACATCTTCTTCAATATGTTTTGAACCATTTGCTTTGTCAATGTTAGGTTTTTCTCTTCTTCTGTCTTCTTGGTCCATCCTTCTTTCTTCTTCTTCTTCATACGAAGTTACATTTTTTTAACTTCCTATTTATTGTTCTTCATGCAGAACTAAACGTTTGCTTCATCAAGGTTAGTTTTTGCTGTTTTTCTTCCTTTTTTTTTTCTTCTTCTTCGTGGATCCTTCTTCTTTCTTTTTTTTGTACTTTGTTAATTTTTTTTTCTTCGTGTTGATTGTTCTTCATGAAAGGTTTGGCTTTTTTAGATTGAAGTGCTTTAACATCGAACAAAATAAGGCTCGAGGATAAGGAACTAAGGCCTTTTGCAAAAGCAGATTAAAAAACATTCAATTTGTAGTTTTTCTTTTCTTTTTTTTTATGCTTCAAATGCTTTTCTTTCTTCTTCTTTTTTATGAACTTTTTTATTGATTGTTAGTTGTTGGATTTAACATTTTTCGGTTTTGATTTTTTCAGGTTTGGAGAGATAAGGCTCGAGGATAAGGATTTAAGGTCCTTTGCAAGATTTGGGTTTCTTATGGTCAGGAATTTGCACTGCTTGAGACTCTTAAACTCTACAACAAACTGTTGGCTCTTGGGATCAAAGTTGTGTTCATCACATAAAGACCACTGGTCTGAAGGATGAAACTGTTTCCAACTTGAAGAATGTTGGATTCGACAAATGGTAGAAACTAATTGCGAGGTTAGTTTTGTTTGTTCTGATGAATCTTAAACTAAACACGTTTTTTATATGTTGTAGTGTTTGATGAACACTTTTGTTGATAGAAAGAAAAACTATTTGATGAACACTGTATGAAAAAATGGTTTTTGGGTGCAGGGATCCATCCATATACGTCGTTTTCTTTATGCTTTTCTTTGTTGTTTCCTGTTCCCATGCTGAAAAAAATCTAGCCGTGAATGTGCATTTAAGTTTTCCCGCTTCTTCCTCTAATGGCTAATCAAATCTTTAAATGATTCCATATTTAATGCTTGATTAAATTATTGATTGACGTATTGGTTGAAATATTGATTGACAGACAATTGCTTTTCTTCTTCTTCTCCCAAAAAATCTATTTTCATTCTTATTCTTCTTCCATAAAACGACAAATCTACATGATCAGAAGAAAACCCTTCGGCCTTAAGGTTAATGCTCCTTAAGTTTTTTTTTTCTTTTTCTTTTACTTCTTTTGCGATGAATCTACATTGAGTTTTCTTTCTTTTTCTTCGTGGTCTTCTTCTACTTTGGGTTCATGGTAATTTTGTGTTTTTGGTTTTTGGTCATTCCATAATTTGTCAAATATTGATTTTTGGTCATTCTATAATTTGTCAAATATTGATTTTGTCTTTACCTTCTATCTCCTATATCAGAGCTTGAGTGCATCAGATGGTTATTTGGTTAGCACAATCCTCACACGATCCTGAAGGTTATTACTTTTTTCAAAGAACTTATCTTTTTTGTTTCTTCATCTTCAAATATACTTATACATTTTTGTCATTCTTAGTTTTTGGGTTGAGATTATTGTAGGTACGAGAATGTTATGTTTAAACACTATGGTTGTTGGATTTGTTTTTGTATTTATAATGTTACTGTGGAGGGGAGTTCGTTATATAGTTATGTTTTTGTTCTACACTTAGGTTTGTTATATTTCATTGTAAAATATTAGGTTTGTGAATTTCGATTTTTGTTACTGTAAATATTTATGTTCAAAATCTTTTATATCTTTAAAACTTTCATATTATATAAGTTATTATTATTATTGTTATATCAATTTTCTTATTACAAATTAAAAGAAAAAAATTTCAGTTGAAAAAAACTAAAATCAGTATCTTATATAACTACAAATAAATACAATAAATTTAATACAATAAAGTAAAACAAAAGGTCTATTATTAATTATTGTTTATAATGGAATCGCAATAGGATTTCAAAAAGAAAAAAAAAAACTTATCATATATTGCTTACGGGATCATGTTGCACAAGATACATACGATTAACTATAACGATAAAAAAAAATATACAATTCATTTTAATATAATATATAACTATTCATTTTATTATTATTTATAATAATTGTGCTATTAAATGTATAGTACATCTCTCTTATTAATCGACCTTTCTATAAAAAAATAATATTATAGAAGGTAAATGACTATTTAATTTAAATAATAATTAAAAATATTCTTTTTAAATCCTTTAATTAATTGATATTTCTATAAAAAGTAATATTATACTTTTTATAATTATACCTAATAATCATTTTAATAACTGTATAATACATTTCTTTTATTAATGGAATTTTCTATAATAGTTAATCTTATATAAGGTAAATTATTATTTTTATAATTATTAAATCGATCATAATATCACAAAAATATAATTTAAGCATTGAAAATAAAATAAATTTATTATAGTTAATCATAGTCACACTTCATAATAAATAACGTCAAATTTGAATAGAAGGAATTATAATTGCTTTGACCATACTTTATCATGAGAAGAACTATTTATAATTAATTTCACAATACTTTATAATGAAACGAAAAAAAAAAAACTACTTCAATAAAATAACCTACCTACATTAAACAAATTAACACAAAAATATTAGACTATCAGTGAACCAAATTAATAGAAATATTGAACCAAATTAATAGACATACTGAATATAGTATTAGAAAATTAATTCACCAAATCTAAAAGGGTCTCCACTAAATCAAACTAGAGAGGTATTGAAAAGACACCTAATATGTATTGTTTGCCGCCAAAATCAAACTCTTCTTATTGATTCTGAAAATGTAATGATTTGACTACTGTGAAATAAGTTTACTTCGTAAAGCTTATTTAAGCTGTGTGAAATATAAATTATATTAAAAATTAATTAGAATAGTTAATAGTTAAGTGTTATCAAACATTAAAAATTAATCATCAATTATACAATACAAAATAGCTAACAATACTATATCATTTCATGTTAATTATACGAAATATATTTTTCCTAATATAAATATATTATTTTCAATTAACACAAATCTCACTACTACAAAAACTCATATTTCTTGTTAATTTTGTTTTGATTTTTCTTTTTGTAGAAAATACTTGTAAATTTTGTTATGAAAAAAAAATTGTAGGAAATTGCTGCCAATTATTTTGCAAAATAATTTGTATAAAACATTTTTTGCAACAAATTTAGTAAAAAATACATGCGAATTTTATAATTTTGTAGCAAATAATTACCCACGAAACAATTACCTGCCGATTAAAATTCTTAGAAAAAATAGCAGGAAAAAGTTTTTTCTTGCAAATTTTTTTAACAAATTTGCAAGAAAATTTCCATATAATATGAAAATTTTTAGTACTGTCTATATTACTAACAAAAATATATCATTTCATGTTAATTATAGAAAATATATTTTTCCTAATATAAATTGATTATTTTCAATTAACACACACATACACAAACATATATATATATATATATATATATATATATATATATATATATATAAAAAATAAAAAAAAAAAAAAATAAAAAAAATATACACAAAAAAAAAAAAACATATTTCATATCAATTTTGTTTTGAAAATCTTTCCGTAAGAAATACTTACAAATTTTGTTGTGAAAAAAAAATTACAAGAAATTTCTACCAATTTTTTTTCAAAATATTTTGTATAAAATACTTTTTGCAACAAATTTTGTAGGAAATACTTATAAATTTTATAATTTTGTAAGAAATTATTACCCACGAAGGAATTGTTTGCCAATTAAAATTTTTAGAAAAAATGGCAGAAAAGAATCTTTTCTTGCAAATTTTTTCAAAAAATTTTAAGAAATATTTCATGTAATTTGACAATTTTTAGTAATAATATTACAATGTCATATTTAAATATTAGTTACTTAATCACATTTTACTAATTGTATTGAATAATTTAGCTAATATAAATTTATTATTGTCAATAACCAAAATGATTATTTAAATAATATATTTATCACTCTCCATGACATAACGAAATCAATAAGTACACCAGTTAAATTATTATTCTCATAAATTAATAATAGATTTCTTAGTTTTATTGAATTTGATATATATTGAATACATTTACAATATATCAATTATAATATTACAAAAAATAATTTACGCATTTAAAATAACAATATTATAATTACTATTTTGTTATTATTATTTTAATCGATAAATATATTTTATTTTAAATTTTTACTTTAATTATTATTCAACAAATTTTGAATCAATATGTATTGAATATATTTATTACATTTTATTTACAATGTCAGTTTTAATATTACTTTATAACGTTATTTGTACCATAATAAGCTATCTTTTCAAGATTTGGCTAAAATTTGTGGTTTTAAGGAAGTATTAAATGGTAACAAGTAAAATCAGGATATACAGTGTTAATATATTATAGTCTTATATCGCAATAAGTTATCTTATACTTTTATTTCAAATTGGATTGATTTTTATTTCAAATTGGATTGATTGCAAAAATATTGGTCCATTCCACTTCTACTTTTATGATTTTTTATTGTTCATATTGCCATGATAAAACTGTATTTAGTTATTTCTATTTTAAATTTGTATCAATTTAACCTTTCCAAAGTAATAATTAATTTCTTTTGAAATGTGATTTAGAATATTTAAAGGATTAAAACCTTTATTTGTTGACTTATTTAAATATTTTAAATTTCTTTAACGATGTCCAAAAGTTATTTGTAGAATTATATTTTTTCAATATATTTAATCATATTTACATTATCTTCCTTAGTTTGTAATATATTTATCATTACATTATTATATTATAATTTTATTCAACAATTTTATTTCATTTTAATATTTTTGTTCAATTATTAATGTTATTTTTATTATTATTATTTGTTATTATAAATATAATGAATTGTTCTATTTTATTTTAATTTATATCTTTATTTATTAATACTATTATTTTTAATACTTAGTGGAGGTTGAATTTGTATTTATTGAAGATTGGAAAAATTTATTATATTTTATTTTTGTGCGGGATCATATTATATAGTATGTCTACATTTTACTTTAGCATCTACGGGTGCATACACATTTCATTTTAATATAATTCTATTTAAAAACTTTATTATCAATTTCACATTGTATTTATTTTATACAGGACCCTATTACATATTATGCCTAAATTTTATTTTAACAACAACACGTGCATATGCATTTCATTCTAATGTAATATACATGTGTTTGTATCTACATGTGTTTCTATTTAAAGATGTTAACATCAAATTCATGTTATATATATTTTTTTTTGTATGGGACCATATTACATACTACGACAACATTTTACTTTAGTAGCAATCCGTGCATACGTATTTCATTTTAATATAACATTCAAGTGTTTATATGTACATGTGTTTCTATTTTAGAATTTTATCATCAATTTCATCATGTATTTATTTTATACAGGACCATATTACACGATATGCATACACATTTCTATTTAAAAATGTTAACACAATCTCATGTTGTATTATTTTATACAGGACACTATTATATAATACGCCTACATTTTACTTTAACAAGGACTCATGAATACACATTATATTTTAATATGATATACATGTGTTTATATGTAAAAAATTTAACATAAATTTCATCTTTTATATATTTTGTATGGGACCATATAACCCAATATACCTACATTTTACTTTAATAACAACATGTGGATACACATTTTATTCTAATGTAATATACATGTGTTTATATCTACATGTATTCATATTTAAAAATTTTAACATCAATTTCACATTGTATATATTTTGTACATGACCATATAACACCATATGCTTTTATTTTACTTTAATAACGATTTGTACATACGCATTTTATTCTAATATATCACACAAAGTACGCATATTATTTTAATATAACATGCAATTTTTCTTTTTAAAAATTTTAACATCAATTTTATATTATATTTAATTTATACAGTACCATATTACATAATATGTTTATATTTTACTTTAAGAACGACCTATTATTATTACAAATTATTATAGTTAAATAAATTAATAATATATTTAAACAATAAAATTAATCATTATACAATTAAACCAATAACAATAATAATTATTCAAATCATTAATTTATATATCCTAACAATACAATCTGTTTTAAATATTAAAAAATATAAAACGAAAAAAAAAACACGTATGCACGGGTCTGGGACTAGTTATACACTGAATGTATTCAGAGGGCATAAGTACACTTAAACTTGTACATATGGTTTATGATTGGTTAAATTTTGATGAGTTTTTGAGACATGATTTTTGAATAGTTTAGTGGTGGGCATTGCCTAACGAACGATTGAGGTTATGATTATGATTGAGTTGTTAAGTTTGTGTAATTTGTTGGTTTGTCATTTGGTTCCTAAGGTTAGTGTCATTTTACAATTCTTTGATTATTGTTGTGGTGGTTGTTTTAGGGTTACTAGTGGGATTAAAATACTCTTTTGATAGGTTTTGGTTGTTTTAAGTAATTAACTGTGTACATTTTGTGAATTAATTAGGTTTTCTTATGCTGTCACGTGCAAATGTTTATTGTCTGTGATCCACATATTGTTTGTTAATGTAGGTTAGTAATATGTGCAGTTTATGTGTGGATTTCCATGTTATATATATAATATTGGAGCTTTTTTTGGAATTACGGTCCAACATATTAGAAGGAATTTGTAAATATTGAGACAATGAAATATATGGGCTAAACATCTACATGGTAATGTGACTTGTTTAGATTGAACTATTTTCATATATTAGGGATTCCTAAGAAGATTGGGCAATTATGGATGAAAAAATATGGTTTCCGATCTGAGGTAATAAAGAATATTTTGGAATATGTATTTGATTAGATAATAGGTTTATAGAGAGTGTACAGAACAATAATTGAAAAAAGAATAATAATATATAAATAATCAATGATTAATCTATCTTTGAAAAGTAGTGAAATTAACATGTTTAACAATAATTATTTTATTTTTTTTATTAATTTGTTATTTCATTTATTGTAATCAAATTTATATTATTTATATTTTTGCATACCAATCTTATTTATTAGGTTAAATTACTCTTTTTGTCCCTCTACTTGTTAAGTAATATCAGTTTGCTCTTCAAATTTTTCGTTGTCTCAATTTAGTATGCATTTTTTTTAAAATGATTCGATTTAGTCCTTACCGTTAGTTTGACCAGACACTATTAAAGCCAATGCCACGTGTCAATTTTTTTTTTTAATTTTTTACATGTGTCACGTGTCAAAATGACTCAATTTGATCCCTATATTTGTTTTTAGTTTCAATTTAGTCCCAATTTTTGTAAAGATGAAATAATATTGTCCGTCCTTAAATTGACACTCATTTTATTTTTTCATACATCTTATGTTGATATTCTTACTAAAATTAAAGTTTTTATTAAAAATTTCTATAAATATTTTAAATTAACTTTAAATTCTATACAAAACATTAGACTTTGGTTTTGTTTTGAACTTGAAATTTAGTTCCTAAACTTATGTGTGACAAGTTATTTGATTTTTAATCTTCATTAAGTTTGTATAATATGATACACTTGATGCCTTTATATATGATGACAAAATTGTTAATTTTTGAAATTAAGTTTGGAATTTAACTTTGTTTAATAATAAAGGCAATTTTGTTAAGAATAATAAAACTAAAAAAAAAACTTGTTTAAAAATATTTCTATAAATATTTAATAAAAATGTCAATTTTGTTAACAATATCATCATAAGATTTATAAAAAAATTAAATTGAGTGTCAATTTAAAGAGGGACAATATTGCTTCATTTTTATAAAAATTGAGACTAAATTGAAACTAAAAACAAATATAGAGACCAAATTGAGTCATTTTGACATGTAACACAACTGTGAAGTAACACGTATAACAAGTTAACAAAATTCAAAAAATAAAATAAAATAAAAATTTAAAAAAAAATTCAAAAAATTCAAAAAAACCATAAATTGACACGTGGCATTGACTTTAACACTGTCTGGTCAAAATTAACGGTAATGACCAAATTGAATCATTTTTAAGAAAATGAGGACCAAATTGAGACAACGAAAAACTTGAGAACCAAACTGATATTACTTGACAAATAGAGGGACCAAAAGAATAATTTAACCTATTTATTAATTCCATTACGTTAGGTTTTTTTTATTATTTGAATTGTGTTTTATTAATCTTTCATGTCGGATTTCATCAGAATCAATTGTTTAAAATCATTTTGTATTCCTTGGGATACGATTAAGGATTAACATAATTCTATCTAGTTTATTAACTATTAATTTGGCAATACTAAAGTTGCTTTAGTTAGAATAGTGTTAATTTGATAGCGTCAACTTGATAGCGTCAACGACAATTTATCACACCCCATTTCACTATTCCACTACTTTTATCAACATAATCAAACTCAAAATTTTTTCAAAAACATTCTAACATATCCAAATGACGAAATCAAACTCCTTAATGCATGCTAATGAAGAATTTATGCACATTATTAACAACTTGGGTGTCTTCCAAGAACGCTTGTTTAATGTCATCAATTCGACGCTTTTTCCATTATGGATCTTCTAAACTAGTGAGTAGGGATACCAACGAGTCAAGTCAGGCAGAGATAGTGCCTACCCATTGCTCAACTCGCAATAAAAAAATCCACCCGTTACCACTAGAACCTGCAAGTATCCGTGAATACTCGTGGATATTTTAAAAAGAATATTTTATAAATTTTTAAAATAAAATTACAAAAAGATATAAAATTAAATATAAATTAATTTTTTAATTTTTAATTAAATTTAACCTAATAAAATATAAATTAAATTTTAATTTTAATTCCATTTAACTTAATAAAATATAAATTAAATTTTAATTTTAACTTTTTGTGGGTAATGGATACCAATCGGTACAAGTAGTATGATATCCGCACCCGACCCGTTACTCGCTACCCACGGGGTACCAACTATCTATCGTAAATTTTATCTGTGGATATCATGAACACGACTATTTTTGCTATTGCTACTGGTGAGTGTGGTGAGTTTCTTGTAGTCACCACCCAAGTAAGCCTTTAGCCTCTATCCATTGATCACAATTGTTCTTGGTTGTTGGATCTTCTATTTCAATTGTTCCATAAGGCTTGACCTCTTTAACTATGAATGGACCTGACCACCTAGTCCTCAACTTACCTAGAAACAATTTTAATTTTGAATTGAATAAGAAGACTGGTTGGTCTGGTTTAAATTGTCTCTTTATAATCCTTTTGTCATGAAATTCCTTTACTTTGTTCTTGTACAAGGAGGAAGATTTGTATGTTTGTAGCCTCATTTCTTTCAAAACATGGATCTAACATTTCCTTTTCTCACCAACAAGCTTTAGATCATAGTTCAGAGTCTTTAGGACCCATAGTGCCTTATGCTCGAGCTCCACAAGTAAGTGACAAACTTTTTCATATACAAGTTGAAAGGGGGTTAGGCCAATGCCAATTTTAAATGCAGTTTTGCATGTCCATAATGCATCATCAATTTTCAAAGCGCAATCCTTCATATAATCAACAACTAACTTTTTTAAAATCCTTTTTAGTTCTCTATTGGAAACTTCATCTTGGCCATTTGTTTGTGGGTGGTAAGGTGTTGCTACCTTGTGTCTTATTCCCTAATGTTCCATCACCTTTTTAAGCTGTCTGTTACAAAAGTGAGTGTCACCATTACTGATTAGCACCCTTGGTAAGCCAAATTTAAAAAATGTTCTTTTTCAAAAATTTGATCACAATTTTGGCACCAACAATTGATAGTTGTAGCTTCTACCAACTTCGAGGCATATTCCACTATCACTAACATGTATTCATTGGAATAGAACATTGGTAGTGCTCCTACGAAATCAATTCCCCAACAATCAAATATTTCAATCTGAATTATGCGTTGGAGGGGAAGTTCTTGTCTTCTGGATATGCCTCCCTCCCTTTGAGATTTGTCACAACTCTTGCAATAGTCATTTGCATCTTTAAACAAGGTAGGCCAATAAAAACCAGATTACAACACTTTGGTTGTAGTTATTTCTCTATTTAAATGACCTCCATAGGGTGAGTTATGGTAGTGTCACAATACATCTTTGATTTTTGTACTAAATGTGCATCTCCTGAACAAGCCATCAATGCCTACTTTGAAGAGGTATGAATCATCCTAGACAAACTACTTGGAGAATTTTAATAGCCTCTTCCTTTGGTGCTTACTATACTCTTTGGGAATTGTTCTAGCAGCCTTGAAATTAGTCATATCAACAACCAATGTTTGTCTTGGATTACAAACCTTTCATTTTATGATTGCTCCTTCCTAATTAGTGACTTTCTCATTGCTTAGCCTTGATAAGTGGCTAGCTACAAGACTCTCACTTCCCTTTTTATCCTTGATGGTCAAGTTGAACTCTTGTAGCTGCAAAATCCACCTTATTAGCCTTGGAATGGAATCACTTTTGTTCATGAGATATTTGATAGTTATATGGTTAGTGTAAACTATTATTTGTGATCAAATCAAGTATGCTCTGAACTTTCAGTTGTGACATAATTCACTTGAGCTTCATTCAATTTTTTGTTGGCATAATGAATAGTATGAAAATGGTTGCATTTTCTTTGGTCAAAGACAACTCCAACTACAAAGTCATTAGCATCACATATCAATTCAAAGGCAATTTTCCTGTCTGGTGCAGAGATAATTGGAGTTGTGCTTAGCTTTTTCTTAAGTGTTGAAAAAGCTTATAAGAACTTTTCATCAAAAGAGAATTTTGATTCTTTCAGTAGCAAATTGCAAAGAAGTTTTGAAATCTTTGAGAAGTCTTTAATGAACCTTTTGTAAAATCTAACATGTCTAAGGAAACTTCTGATTCCTTTGATATTGGTTGGAGGAGGGAGTTTTGCTATGATATCCACTTTAGCTGGATCAACTTCTATCCCTTTCAGAGATTTTATGGCCAAGTGGAAATTCTTCCTTAACCATAAAATGACATTTCTCCTAATTGAGCACCAAGTTGGTTTCTACACATATTTTCAGAACCTTGTTTAGATTCAAATGATGACCCAAATACTGAAAAGTCATCAATGAAAACTTCTATGCATTTCTCTATCAAATCTAAAAAGATTGCTGGCATGTATCTCTGCAATGTGGCTGGAGCATTCTACAACTTAAAAGATATACTTCTATAGGCAAAAATTCCAAATTTATAAGTGAATGTAGTCTTTTCTTGATCTAGTGGATCCTCGACTATTTGGTTGTAGCCAGAGTATCCATCTAGAAAAAAAAAATAGTAGGCTTGTCCAACCAATCTTTCTAGCATTTGATCCATGAAAGGTAATTGAAAATGATCCTTTCTTGTTGATTGGTTTAACTTTATGTAGTCAATACACATCCTCCATCCCAGAACAGTTCTTGAAGGGATCAATTCATTATTTTCATTTTGAACAACTATGATCCCTCCTTTTTTAGGAACAACTTAGACTGGATTAACCCATTCACTATTTGAAATTGGGTAAATCATACCAACTTCTAGCAATTTTATAACCTCCTTCCTTACTACTTCTTTCATATTTGGATTAAGGCATCTTTGAGACTAAGCTATTGGCTTGGAATTTTCTTCCATCATGATTATGTTCATACAATCAAAGAGTTTAATTCCTTTTAAATTAGCTAAGGTCCAGTCTATAACTTTCTGAATAGCCTCCAATATTTTCATCAATTTGTGTTTTTCACCCTCTGTGAATGAATCGTTCAAGATGACATGTTTGTGTGATTTTCCTCCAAAAAAGGAATATTTCAAATGTGAGGGCAACTTATTGAGCTTTTCATGTGATCTTTGTTTTGGTGTCTCCTTGCAGTTGATTTCCATCTTTGTGCACTAGCAGAGGTTATTGATTTAACATAATCAAGTTTTGTTATCAACAATTTTCCCCTTACTTCTCCTTGACATAAATGTAATTGTCATCATTGGTTAATACCTTCAATTTTTGGTTACTTTCTTTTGTTCATCCGACAAAGTTCATCAAGAGTATCCATTTTGAAGTAATCTTTTTTGTCAACAAGATGCTTCATGTCTTCAAACACATTAAAGTTGAACTCATCATCTTGTACTTTTACTTTTAACTTGCCATTGTCCACGTCTATGATAACTTTTGCAATTGTCATGAATGACCTTCCTAAGATGAAAGACACTTCTATATCCCCTTCAATATCGATAATCACAAAGTCTATTGGAAAGTAGAACTTGTGTACTTTAACCAAGAGATCTTCCACTACATCATATGGATATTTTACTGATTTATCAGTAAATTATAATGTCATCCTTGTAGGCTAAGTTTCCACATCTCTTACCCTCTTAACAATTGATAGAGGCATCAAATTTATGATTGCCCAAAGGTCCAATAGTGTTTTGCCTACTATTAGATCTCTAATTGCTATAGGCAGAGTAAAATTGTCAAGATCCTTGAATTTTTTAGGTAAGGGTTTTTTCATGATGACAGTACATCCAACTTCTAGTTTCGCAGTTTCTTGTTCGTGAATTTTCCTTTTCTTGGTCAATAGATCCTTCATGAATGGTATATTGATCTACAATCTTTTGATCATGTTTAAGAACCTTGTAATTAATGTTCCAACAATTAATGTTGTAATAAATGCGAAAGAAAAGTTCTAACAACCTTACCATTGACCTCTATTTATAGTTTTCTACGTGTGCCTTTGATTAGAGTTGGCTTAATCATGACCCAATTGCTTTTAAAACTTGATTAAAATGACCTGTTTAATTTTAATTGCCGACGAACCTTTTTATTTCTGATGTCGTTCGATGTTACATGTTGAACGTTGTTGTCTGATTCCTATCTACATATCTCCAGCATTACACCTTGAATACTCGATGGACCGTTCGTGTGGCACCATTGAGGTGGCTGGTCACTCATTGTCACATTTTTTATATGATCAACAATTGGGCCCTAACAACCAATATATTGTTCGCTTAGCACCAGTGAGGCAGCTGACCATTCGTTGGCACATATTTCCATTTGATAAACAATGGGCCTTAACGACCAACGTATCGTTTGCATGATGCTGCTGAGGTAGTTGGCCACTCATTGATACATATTTTCATGATTTTCGTTGTGATCGTCACATCTAGGGGAGCTTGACTGCTTCGCAGCGAGATTTGTTCTATAGATTTGTATGTATACCATCCGGGTGCTTGGCAAGGTGGTCGCCGATCGGCGCACGATATTTGTGTACTTAGATTTGGATACAAGTTAGTTATGCAAATTACTTTGGGCACCGATAGACGTTTAGCTGGTCGATTAGTCCATACGGTACACAAGCCCCCCAAGCCTTGAGCGAGGCCTTATGTCGAAGTGAAAAGAATTTATTATACTGTTCAATTTTCTTCCCCAAGGTTCCACTCGATTCATTCAGGTGGACATTGCTTGGGATGGCATGCTCAGATACGATGCTTCGTATTTGTACCTGTTAAGCAGAATTTGAAGGGTAATGCCTCCTAGGCTGTTGAAGGTCTAATGCCTTTTGTGCAGCTAAGTATTGTTGGAATTTCTATAAATAGGAACATGTGGTCCCTATCATTTTCATGCTTTTGGCATCTTACACCGTTCTGGTAATGGGGTTTCCAGAATCATAGGGGTGAAGGAATTTCTCCCTCTGTGTGGACTTTCATCCTAGAGGGGTGACCTCCTTTGCTTGCCACTGAACTTTCCACTATCGTGTGAGTGGGTTCGTTCTTTGTTCCTTTAGGCCTCCCCGCATGGGAAGGGTGAGGTTGTTCTTCCTCCCCGATTGGCTCTACTCGATTATGCCTTGGGGGGGGGGGTAAGGGATGGTTAGGGTAGAAGGTATAGGGTTCACCTTCTCCCTCTCTTGTCTGATGGCCGCATTCTCTTCCCTTAAGACTCAAATTTGCACTTCGTAGTTCTGCTACATTTCATCCTTACACCGCTGCATCATCCTCAACATCTCTCGGGTGTCTGCTTGGTCATCTGAGGCATCGGGCACTTCAATGTTGCTCATCATGTTTCTCGTGGTCACCATAAGGGTTTATGTTCAACAAACGTGCGACATCGTTGAGGCGACTGGCACGTCGTTGACACATATTTTCATATGATCAACAATTGGGCTGTGACGACCGACATATCGTTCGCTCGATGCCACTGAGGTCGACCATTCGTTGACACATATTTTCATATGGTCAACAATTGGGTCTTGACGATCGACGTATCATTCGCACGCCGCCGTGAGGCAGTTGGCCGCTCGTTGATTCATATTTTCATGATATCCGTAATGATTGTCACGTACAAAGAATGTTGACTACTCCACGAACATGATTTGTTCTATAGGTTCGTATTTCTATTATCTGGGCGCTTGACAAGGTAATCATGATCAATACTCCATATTTGTGTACTTATAAATATAAATTAATTATACAAATTACTTTGGACGTAGATAAGTGTTTAACTGATCCACTAACCCATACAATACAATATGCTAAAACACTAAATAATTTAATATACACGTTAGAGTAGTTATCATGTGACCCATAACATTCCACAATTTATTTAATCCAAAATTTAACGCATTTTAATTTTGTAATTAAAAACATAAAAATAATTTAAGAAACTAAACACGTAAAAATTACATATACAGGGCCTTTTGTAATGAAATTATTTCATGATACACGTTTTATTGGTAAACGTGTTCTAATTACTTTTAGAAAACAACGGAACCGGTCAAAATATTTAATTATTATACTACTTTTCTTTAAAAAAATATTTCATTTATTATAGGCTTTAAAAATTACTTTTCATAAACAATTATTTAGAATAGAAAAGGTAAAAAATTCTGCATTCTTATATTTAGTTAAAAGAGTTTAATTTTACATCGTAAATAGAGATAAATTATATTCTCATAATAATTATTTCGATATATAAAAGAAGGATTAAATATATTTTTGGTCCTTGACTTTTAGTAAATTTTGAAATTAATTTATTTTAAAATTTTAAATTAATTTAGTCTTTCATTTTCTAAAATATATTAATTTAGTTATTTTAATCAAATTTTGTTAAGTTTATTTGACATTTCAAGCGTGTTTCATAATAGTATTTGACTTAACATTAAAATAAAAATATGTTAAAAAATATAAACAACTTAAATACAAATATGAGATGTGTACGAAACATAAAATAATTATAACAAAATTTAATTAAAATAACTAAATTCACATATTTTAAAAATAAAAAATTAAATTGATAGAATAATTTTAAAATTCACTTAAAAGTAAAAAAGAACAAAACCATAGTTATTGTATCAAACAAAAATATTAACAACTGCTTTCTAGATATACTCACTTAAAATTCTATTTATAATCATTTATAATTAATACTAGTAAAGAGATGCTTCATATTTATCGGATTATACTTATTTTATCTGTACCTATAAATTGTGAAAAGTTTCCTTTCGGTAACCATATTTTTAAAATAAATAAAAGCTATTTACAATAAAATTAAAAAATTAATTTATATTTAATTTTGTAATTATAATAATCCATATTTATATATAATGAGAATTATATTTATATTCTATCCCATTTCAAATTAAAATAATTATTTTAACAATAAGTAATAATTTATTTAAATTTTAATTGTTTTTTTATTTAACTGTCTATTTAAACTTAACCATTTTTAATTAAAAAATTTCTTATAGAATAACAAAAATATCTATAATAAAATTATAAAAAGAATATTTAATTTTATAATCTATAACAATATATAAAGAAGATTCCTTTCTTTGTATTCACATTTTAAAATACCAATTTTATCGTTTAAAGTATAATTATTTATAAAAAATTTAAAAATTAATCGTTACTTCTACCAACTTTTTTATGAAATCATCTACTCTTCTCTTTTTCTCTATTTATCAACAATTATTCTCTCATCTTTTCTGATATATTTCACTTCATTTATAATAAATATAATTTTATTTTATATATTATAACTTAATAACATTACATTATCATCACTTACTAATATAATATCACATATATTTACAAAATTTGCACGACAACGACAGTTATAATAATAACAATAACAATAATTTGTTATTTTTTATTATTATAAAAAACGGTGAACACCCATATGTTTTCACAAGTATCTAGTGTTAATTAAATTGGGTTTAATTTTAATAACGGTAAGTTTAAAATTTCACCCTTTTAATTCATTAAAGTTTATTTTATATATTTTAAAAGTAATTATCAATTACATAAAGAAAAAAAACACAATTGAATGAGGCCTTTTAAAAAAATCCTCAGCATAAAAAATATTCTAATTATAATTTTAAAATAATATATTCAGATATGAAATGGTAAAATTGTTTCAATTATAACTTTGAAAACAAATATTAATTTCATTATTTATAATAATCTTTGCATAAACAAATAATTTGATCTTTATTAATTAATTTGGAATATCATTAATTAATTTTTATTATTATTAATTAATCATAAAATAATAAGAATAATAATAATAGTATTTAAAAATTAATACCATGGTTTGTTTGAGTGTTTTTTTATATAATTTGTACTCTAATAGACACTCTAATTTGTACATAATTTAAGAAACTATTAAATATGATGAACTGTAGTTATTTTAATACACATTCTAAGTACTCTTACTGTTGTTATGTGTTTATAAGATCATAAAAATAATAGAAAATATTTTTTCAGATATCATTTTATAACTTCAATAAATAATATTTTGAACTTTAATAAATATGTAATAATTAATATTTTAATTATATTTTTACTTTACTTTTTATTATTAAATGTAGATATTGTGCTTTCAGGAATAATAATGTAATAATAGTTATTATTTCATTATTATCATGGTTATAATTGAACCCATTAAATTTTGTTAAAAAATAAAATAAAGTACTTGGACAAAGGTATGTCCCTACTACCTAACATTTCTCGTGCAAGTAAAGTCTGGTTTTGACTATGGATCTGAAGCCACTAATTGTTTGTCCATTACCAAACCCCATTTCCATTAACTCTAATTAATCCATTATTTCATTGTGTTTTAAGTCTTTTACTACCAAATCTCTTTTGCTGCCTCACTCACCACTTTACACATCAAAAACAATACCAAAACATTCCATATCATAACTCTGCATCCCATTCTTCTTCCTCACCACCAGAATCCTTCTCCTTCCTCACTTTCTTAGTTTGCTACTCTCATCACTCACTCTCTTTCTACCCTAAACCACTAAATCGATCTAAATTTCTCCAAATCGTAAACCCTTTTTGCTCAATTCACTTAATTCTCCCCCCTGCCCCCGCTGTCGGCTCGTGGGTGGGTAAAGTTGTCGTTTTTGTCTTCTGGGTATGGCTGGTGTTGTTGTTTCAATGTCTTCTTCTTCTTATCGCCTTTGATGTAATTTGTGTGTTGTCTGATTCCCCTTCTTATTGATGTTTTGAAATTGGGGATGTTTTTTTTTTTTTT